>Ga0164290_1000035_pt1:0-212500 | contig 507280 bp, 396 predicted proteins | sample Micstemetagenome_FD_108782 | JGI IMG/M metagenome (GOLD analysis project Ga0164290, IMG submission 108782) | Contaminated culture microbial community from soil near Moab, Utah, USA - Microcoleus steenstrupii SON62 (Illumina Assembly) | ecosystem: Environmental > Terrestrial > Soil >... | reverse complement strand
CCCTTGAGCTGGTCGACGGACCGCGCTCGAGCACATGGGTATACTGGCGCCGTGGCCCTGACGCGACGCGACTTTCTCCGTTCCGCCACCGTCGTTACGGCCGGTGCGCTGACGGGAGTCGCCGCTTACGGTGTCGCTTACGAGCGTCACCACCTCGATCGCATCGTGCGCGACATTGCCGTGCGCGGGCTCCCGCCGGCCCTCGACGGCTTGCGCATCGGGATGATCACCGACGTGCATCACAGCGCGGTCGTGTCGGCCGACGACGTGTCGCGCGCGGTCGCGGTGCTGAAGGACGCCGCCCCCGACATCATCGTGCTGGGGGGCGACTACGTCAGCTTCTTCGATCGCGCCTACGCCGGCGCGGTCGCCGAGTTGCTGGCGCCCCTCGCCCATGCGCCCTTCGGGTCGTTCGCCGTCCTGGGCAATCACGACGACGAGCGCGAGGTGCCGGCGGCGTTGTCGGCGCGCGGCTTCACGGTGCTGAAGGACCAGCGCACCACGCTGATGGTGCGTGGCGAGCCGCTCGACATCGCCGGCATTCACTTCTGGACCCGGGCGCCCGGCGAGATCGCGGCGGTGCTGAAGGGCACGAGCGGGACCACCATCCTGCTGGCGCATGATCCGCGGCGCCTGGTCGAAGCCGCAGCGCTGGACGTGCAATTGGTGCTGTCGGGGCACACCCACGGCGGACAGGTGATCGTGCCCGCGGTCGGCGCCATCGCCGGACGCAAGTTCCCCGTGCTCGCCGGCTATGCCACGCGCGAGAACACGTCGCTGTTTGTGAGCAAGGGGGTGGGCACCGTGTACGTCCCGGTGCGCATCAACTGTCCGCCCGACGTGGTAGTGCTTACGCTCAGGCCGGCCGCGGTCTAGCCACCTGATCCAGAACCAGGCGAATCGCGTCCGGGTAGAGGTGGTGCTCGACCGCCAGGATCCGCGCCGCCAGGGTCTCGGCCGTGTCGCCTGGCAGGACCGGCACCTCGCGTTGCAGCACGATCGGGCCGGCGTCGAGCTCCGTGTTCACGATATGAACAGTGGCGCCGCTGACGGCCGCGCCGGCATCCAGCGCCTGTTGTTGGGGGTGCAGGCCCGGGTAGTTCGGCAACAGCGAGGGATGAATATTGAGGATGCGGTCCGGGAATGCCGCCACGAATACCGGGCTGAGCAGCCGCATGAAACCGGCCAGGCACACCAGCGCCACGCCGCGGGCGGTCAACTCCTTCACCATCGCGCGATCGAACTCTTCACGCGTCGCGAAGGCCTTGTGGCTCAAGACCAGCGTCTCGATGCCGGCGCGCCGCGCGTGCTCGAGGCCAGGGGCGTCGGCCCGGTTCGAGATCACCAGCGTAATTGAAGCCTCCAGCCGGCCATCGGCAATCGCATCGATGATGGCCTTCAGGTTCGAGCCGCGGCCGGAAATCAACACCCCGAGGCGTCGCGTCATCGGCCCTTCGCTAGACGTACTCGACGCCGGGATCACCCGCGATGATGTCGCCGATGACCAGGCTGTTGGCTTCGCCGGCGTTGAGCAGGGCCTGGCGCACGGCGTCCACGTCGTTCTTGCCGACGACCAGGATCATGCCGATGCCCATGTTCAGCGCGCGGCGGAGATCGTACTCGGGGACCCGCCCGGATTCGCCCAGCCAGCGGAAAATTGCCGGCACCCGCCAGGCGGTGCGGTTGACGCGCGCCGCCGTTCCCGGCGGCAGCACCCGTGGCAGGTTGTCGGTAATGCCGCCGCCCGTGATGTGCGCCATGCCCTTGATCAAGCCGGTGCCAAGCAGCGGCCTGATGACCGGCAGGTAGCTGCGATGCGGCCGCAGCAAGGCCTGGCCGACGGTGTCGCCCAGGTCAGGCACATGTGAGTCGACCGTGAGCTTCAACTCTTCAAAGGCGATCTTGCGGGCCAGCGAATAGCCGTTGGTGTGCAGGCCGGACGAGGGCAGGCCGATCAGCACGTCGCCCGCCGCGATCGACTTGCCATCGATCAGGCGCGCCCGATCGACCACGCCGACGATGAAGCCGGCGACGTCGTACTCGCCATCGCTGTAGAACCCGGGCATTTCAGCGGTCTCGCCACCGAGGAGTGCACAGCCGTTGTCCTTGCAGGCGCGCGCCAGGCCCTGGACGATCTGCTCGGCCACGTCGGGCGAGAGCATGCCGGTCGCCAGGTAGTCGAGAAAGAACAGCGGCACCGCGCCCTGGACCAGGATGTCGTTGACGCAGTGGTTCACCAGGTCGACGCCAATGGTGTTGTGCTGGTTGGCCAGGAACGCGACCTTGAGCTTGGTGCCGACGCCATCGGCGCTCGAGACCAGCACGGGTTCCTGCATCGAGGCCGTGTCGAGCTTGAACAGCCCGCCGAACGAGCCAATCTCCGACAGCACGCCGGGCGTGAAGGTCGACTGCGCCAGCTTCTTGATGCGCCGGACGGTCTCGTTGCCCGCGTCGATATCTACGCCAGAACTCTTGTAATCCATAGGCTTGGGGCTTGGGGCTTGGGCTTAGAAGTCCAGTTTAGTGATCAATAACTCGCACAGTTTGCGGGTCGCGGAGCCGTCGGCCGCCGACCAGTATGCGCGACGAACGGCGACGAAGAACCGCTCCTCCTCCAGATCCTCTTCGAGCATGTCGAACGCCTCGGCGAGGATGCCGGCGGCACCGGCCTGGTCGGGATGCGCTTCGAGTGTCTTGAGCATCAGCGGCGTGTTGCGCAGGGCCACCAGGCCCAGGGCCAGGGTCACCGGGGCGCGCACCGGATCCTGCGAGGGGATGCCGACGCGGAACAGGATGCCGAGCGCCTCCTCGCTCCCCTGGCGGGCCACGTTGCCAAGTCCGGCCGCCGCGCCACGCAGCAGGTCCTGGTAGCCGGGATAGGTATCCGCAAAGGTCAGGGTCTTTTCGAGGTAGCCCACATGCGCCGAACAGTTCACGCCCATCAGGCAGATCGCGGCGGCAATGGCCGGCTGGAACTCCTTCGCCGCGGTGCGCTGCAATTCAGCCAGCGTGCCGAGGGCTGTCTTGTCGCCGATCTTGCCAAGCGCCGTGGCCGCATCGTCCTGCAGAGGGCCGTCGATCTTCGCGATCTCGGTCACCCTGGGCACGGCGGCCGCGATCTTGTAGTCGCCCAGGGCCTCGATCACCGTGCTGCGGAAGAAGTCGATGCCGCGGCCCGCATCGCGGATGAGGGCCTCAGTGACCTTTGGCTCGGTGTGCACGGCCGCCAGGGCGCGAATCAGCGCCGGGCGGACGAACTCGCCTTCTTCCTTGTCGAGCGCCGCCAGCAGACGTGGCGCCAGCGACGGCGCCGGGGACTGCTCGAAGTAGGCGAACGCCACCTCGCGCAGGCGATCGTTCGGCGAGGCCATGGCCTCGCGCATGGCGTCGACGGTCCGCGGATCGTTGAACCCGGTCAGCAGGGTCAGGGCCTTGTAGCGGATGTAGCCGTCGGCATGCTCGGCGACCGCCTGGAGCAGCGCCGGCACCACTTGTGCGGGTGGGGCGCGACGAACCGTGCGGCCGGCACCCATGCGGGTTGGGTAATCGAGGTCGCCCAGCTTGCTGATGGCCTGCTGAATCTCCTCGGCCGTCACCGGCGTAGGCCCACGCTCTTGCGCCTGCAGGGTCTGGCCCCCCATGAAGGGGGGCCCTACGAGCAGGAGAAGCCCCAGGACGACGGCGGTCAGTCGGTCAGCCAACAGGTTCTTCTTCCGGTAGCTGTTGCTTCGTACCGTCGATCTTCAACGACAGCTGCAAGTAACCGTTGTGATCGCGTGGAAACGCTACCGGGTACTGGCCGGTGTAGCACGAGGTGCAGTACGACGCCCCCTGCCCCTTGACCGACGAGAGCAGGCCGCCGAGGCTGAGATAGCCGATCGAATCGGCCGCGACGTACTTGCGGATTTCTTCGAGTGTGTGGGTCGCCGCAATCAGCTCCTGCCGGCGAGGCGTGTCGACACCGTAGAAGCACGGCGACACGGTCGGAGGGCAGCTGATCCGCAGGTGCACTTCGGCGGCGCCAGAGGCGCGCACCATCTTCACGATCTTGCGGCTGGTCGTGCCACGCACCAGCGAGTCGTCGATCAGCACGACGCGCTTGCCGGCGAGGATGCTCTTCACCGGGTTCAGCTTCACCTTGACGCCGAAGTGGCGGATCGACTGCGCCGGCTCAATGAACGTGCGGCCGACGTAGTGATTGCGGATCAGGCCCATGCGAAGCGGGATCTTCGATTCCTCGGAGTAGCCGATCGCCGCGCAGACACCCGAGTCGGGAATCGGCACCACGACGTCGGCGTCGACACCGGTCTCGCGCGCCAGCACCCGGCCGAGATTGGTGCGCACCTCGTTGACGCTCTGGCCGAACACCTCGCTGTCGGGCCGGGCGAAGTACACGTGCTCGAAGACGCAGTGCGATAGCTGGGCCTTTGGGAAAGGCTTGATCGACCGCAGCCCGTGGGGGCCGACGATCAGCACCTCGCCCGGTTCGACATCGCGCACATAGGTCGCGCCAATCAGGTCGAGCGCGCAGGTCTCTGAACTCACCACCCACGCGTCGTCGAGCTTGCCGAGCGCCAGGGGCCGGAACCCGTGCGGATCGCGGACCGCAATCATGCTGTCCTTGGTGATCAGCGCGAACGAAAAGGCTCCCGTCAGCTGGGTGACCGACTCGACCAGCGCGTCCTCGACCGAGCCCGCCTGCGACCGCGCATACAAGTGCAACACCACCTCGGTGTCGCTGTTGGTCTGGAAAATCGAACCGGCGCGGACCAGCCGGTCGCGCACTTCGTTGGCATTGACGATGTTGCCGTTGTGACAGATGCCGACCTGGCCGTGGACGCAGTCGATCAGAATCGGCTGGGCGTTCGAGAGCTTGCTTTCGCCGGCGGTCGAATAGCGGGTGTGGCCGATCGCGATCGGGCCGCTCAACGTCGCGAGGGTGGCTTCGTCGAAGATCTCGTTGACGTAACCCATCTGACGGACGAGCCGCACGCGCTCGCCGTCGGCCGAGGCAATGCCGGCGCTTTCCTGCCCGCGGTGCTGCAGCGCGTAGAGGCCCAGGTAGGCCAGCTTCGACGCTTCCGGGTGTCCGTAGATACCGAAGACACCGCACTCGTCGCGGAACTTATCGAACATTGGTGCTCATCTTTCGTTCGATCGCAGTGGCCCACGCCTGCTCGGCATCGGCGATGGCGCAATCAACCGCCGTAACGCCGCTGACGCTCAACTGGATTCGGTCACCGCCCGTTTGACCAATCGCCGTCGCTGGTACGCCGGCGGCGGCTGCCGCCGCGGTCACCGCCGCGAGCCGATCGTTCGCCACCGACACCACGATGCGGCAGGCGGACTCCCCGAACAGCGTGGCGTTGATACCGTAGGCCCGGCTAAAGCCGGACGCCACATTCGGGCCGGATGCATCATCTGATGTGGTGTCCGGCATTAGCCGAACCTCTGGAACATCGGCGACGACACCAATCCCGCCGCTGTTGAACGTGCACTCCGCCAGCGTGATCGCCAGGCCGCCCTCGGAGCAGTCGTGGGCTGATTCGACCAGCCCGTCGCGAATCAGCTGCACGATCAACTTCTGGAGCGCCGCCTCGCGAGCGAGGTCGAGGGCCGGCGGCTGGCCAGCCACCTTGCCGTGCATGGTTGCGAGGTACTCGCTGCCGCCCAACTCACCCAGATTATCGCCCAGCAACACCACCGCCGCGCCGTCTCTCTTGAACGCGCGGGTCGTCGTCTTGGAGGCATCTTCGAGGAGCCCGACCACGCCAAGGACGGGCGTCGGGAAGATGGCCCGGCCTTCGGTTTCGTTGTACAGGCTGACGTTGCCGCCCGTGATCGGGATGCCGAGGGCCCGGCAGGCATCGCCAATGCCGCGCACGGCCTCGCCGAGCTGCCACATGATCTCGGGCCGCTCGGGATTGCCGAAGTTGAGGTTGTTGGTGCCGCCGATCGGCTCACCGCCGGCGCACGCGACGTTGCGCGCGGCCTCAGCCACTGCCAGCATGGCGCCGCGATGCGGGTCGAGATAGCAGAACCGGCCGTTGCCATCGACCGAGACGGCCAAACCCGTCGTGGTGCCCTTGACGCGAACCACGGCCGCCGACATCCCGGGCTGGGCAATGGTGTTGGTGCCAACGCTATGGTCGTATTGACCGTAGGCCCAGCGCTTGCTCGCGATGGTCGGAACGGTGAGCAGCCGGTCGAACGCGGCTTGTGGCGCCGGCGGCGCCCCGAGATCGTTCAGCGACAGGCGCTGCACGTCCTTCTGCCACGAGGGTTCCTGCATGGGACGACGATAGACGGGCGCCTCATCGGTCAGCGCGCGGTTCGGCACGTCGGCAACCAGCACCCCGCGTTCGTGGATCAGCAGGCGCGAGCCTTCGATCACCTCGCCGACCTGCACGGCGTGCAGGTCCCACTTGTCGAACACCGCGGTCACTTCGTGCTCGCGGCCCTTCTCGACCACCAGCAGCATGCGTTCCTGCGATTCGGAAAGCATGATCTCGTAGGGGGTCATGCCGGTTTCGCGTTGCGGCACGTGCATTACGTCGATGGTCATGCCGACGCCGCCGCGCGAGCCCATCTCCGAGGTCGCGCACGACAGGCCCGCCGCGCCCATGTCCTGGATGCCGAGCACCGCACCGGTCTTCATGACCTCGATGCAGGCCTCCATCAGCAGCTTCTCCATGAACGGATCGCCGACCTGCACGGCCGGACGCTTCTCGGCGGACTTCTCGTCGAACTCGGCCGAGGCCATGGTCGCGCCGTGAATGCCGTCGCGTCCGGTCCTGGCGCCGACGTAGAACACCGGGTTGCCGGCGCCCTTCGCCGCGCCCTTGACGATGCCGTCGATGCGGGAGATGCCAAGGCACAGCACGTTGACCAGCGGATTGCCCGAGTACATGTCGTCGAAGACAATCTCGCCGCCGACCGTGGGAATGCCGATGCTGTTGCCGTAGCCGCCGACGCCGGCGACCACGCCTTCGAAGATGCGGCGGGCCAGCGGCTGGTCGAGCGAGCCAAAGCGCAGCGCGTTCAGCAGCGCGATCGGCCGCGCGCCCATGGTGAAGATGTCGCGGATGATGCCGCCGACGCCGGTCGCGGCGCCCTGGTACGGCTCGATGAACGACGGGTGGTTGTGGGATTCGATCTTGAAGACCGCGCACAGGCCGCCGCCGATATCGACGGCGCCGGCATTCTCGCCCGGGCCCTGCACGACGCGCGGACCGGTGGTCGGCAGGGTCTTGAGGTGCACACGCGAGCTCTTGTAGCTGCAATGCTCCGACCACATCACCGAGAACAAGCCGAGCTCCAGCAGGTTGGGCTCGCGGCCCATCAACTCGAGGATGCGCTCGTACTCGTCCGGCTTGATGCCGTGTCTCTCCAATACTGCCGCGTCAATGACTGCCACCGGTGCCGTTACCTCGAGAGGGATGCGAGAGCTTTCACTGCCGATGCCAGGATCACGCGGCCGTCGGCGCTGCCCAGCTGGGCCTCGGTCGCGCGTTCGGGATGCGGCATCAGCCCCACCACGTTGCGTTGCCGGTTGCAGATGCCGGCAATGTTGTTCAGCGAGCCGTTGATGTTGCTGGCCGCCGACACCTCGCCGGCAGCATCCGCGTAGCGGAAGATGACCTGGCGGTTGTCTTCGAGCGCGGCCAGCGTTTCGGGGTCGGCGTAGTAGTTGCCCTCGCCGTGCGCCACCGGCATGTTGAGCACCTGCCTCGAGGCGCAGGCCGCGGTAAACGGGGTGTCGGTCTGCTCGACGCGCACCGGCACTAGCCGCGACACGAACTTGATGCGATCGTTGCGGACCATGGCGCCCGGCAGCATGCCGGCTTCGAGCAACACCTGGAAGCCGTTGCAGATGCCGAGAACTGGGCCGCCGCGGTCGGCAAACGCCTTCACGGCCGCCATGATCGGCGAGAACCGCGCGATGGCGCCGGTGCGCAGGTAGTCGCCGTGCGCGAACCCGCCCGGGAGAATCACCACGTCGGCGCCCTGCAGGTCGGTGTCCTTGTGCCACACGAGCGCGGCGTCCTCGCCGACGACCGCCGAGGCCGCGTAGAACGCGTCGTAATCCGAGTTCGACCCGGGAAACACGACTACCGAAAACTTCACGGCAGAACCTCGACGCGATAGCTCTCGATCACCGGGTTGGCGAGCAGCTTGTCCGCCATCTCCGTGACCCGCGCTTTGGCCGTGGCGGCGTCGGTCTCGCTCAGTTCGACCTCGAAGAACTTGCCCTGCCGCACGTCTTGCACGTCCTGGTAGCCGAGGGTCACGAGGGCATCGGCCACGACGCGGCCCTGGGGATCGAACACGGACGGTTTCAAGGTCACATACACACGGGCGCGCATTCGATCTCCTTCGACAGCAGCGGCGGCACTAAAGTGCCGCCCTCCTGGCACTAAAAACACGTTCAAATACGGCGTCGACGTTGCGAAGCTGTTCCTTCAAGTCGAACGCCCTTTCGATCTCGGCCGCGGGCAGCACCTTGGCGATGTCGGCATCGGCCAGCAACAGCGGCTTGAAGTCCTGCTGTTCGTGGAACGAGCGCATGGCGTTGCGCTGGACCCACTCGTAAGCCTGCTCGCGCGACACGCCGTGGCGCGCCAGCTCCAGCAGCACCTGGCCCGAGAACACGACGCCGCGCGACCGGTTGAGGTTCTCGAGCATGCGCTCGGGATACACCACCATGCCGCTGACGATGCGCGTGAAGCGGCGCAGCATGTGGTCAAGGGCAATGAAGCTGTCGGGCAGGATCACCCGCTCGACCGAGGAGTGCGAGATGTCGCGCTCGTGCCACAGCGCGATGTTCTCCATGGCCGCCATGGCGTTGCTGCGCAGCAGGCGCGCCAGGCCGACGATCTGCTCGCAGCCGATCGGGTTGCGCTTGTGCGGCATCGCCGACGAGCCCTTCTGCCCCTTGGCGAACGGCTCCTCGACCTCGCCAATCTCGGTCTTCTGCAAGCCGCGAATCTCAAGGGCGAACTTCTCGAGGCAGGCGGCGGTGATCGCGAGGGCGCTCATCAACTCGGCGTGGCGGTCGCGCTGGATGACCTGCGACGACACGGCGTCGGGCGCGAGGCCCAGCCGGCGGCAGACGTCTTCCTCGATCACGGGATCGAGGTGCGCGAAGGTGCCGACGGCGCCGGAGATCATGCCGACCCGCACGCCCTCGCGGGCGCGCTGCACCCGCTCCACGCAACGGCCGAGGTCGGCGTACCACAGCGCCAGCTTGAGGCCGAAGGTCATGACCTCGGCATGCACGCCGTGGGTGCGGCCAATCATCGGCGTGTGCTTGTGCTCGGCCGCCCGGATCTTGATCGCATCACCCAGGCCGGCAAGCAGCTTGAGGATGACGTCGCAGGCCTCGACCATCTGCACCGCCTGCGCGGTGTCGATCACGTCAGACGAGGTCAGGCCGAAGTGCAGCCAGCGGGCCGACGGCCCGACTTTCTCCGCGACCGAAGTCGTAAAGGCGATGACGTCGTGCTGGGTGACTTTCTCGATCTCGTCGATGCGGGCGATGTCGAACCCACCCTTGTCGCGCAGGTCGCGCGCGGCCTCGGCGGGGACGATGCCGGCGGCCGCCATGGCTTCGGCCGCGGCCACTTCGACCTGGAGCCAGGTTTCGTATCGCCGCTGGTCGCTCCAGATGCGGCCCATTTCGGGGTTGGTGTAGCGGGTGATCATTGCCGGGAACCGGGCCTGTCCGCCGCAGCCTCGGCGAAGGTGGATGTCGGGAGTCGGGAGTCGATCATGTGCTTAGAGCGCCAGTTGCTCGCTCGTAACCTTCAGTCCGTTGACGTTGCCGAGCACGGTAACGGCCAGCGAGCCGTTGGTGAAGAAGCGGTCCGCCAGCCGCAATACGTCTTCGGCCGTGACGCGCTCAATCGCCGCCAGCATCTCGTCGAGGCCGTCGGTGCGGTCGCGGTACATCTCCTGGCGCGCCAGGTGAGACATGCGGCTCGAGGTGCTTTCGAGGCCGAGCATCAGTGACCCCTTCAAGTGGTCCTTGGCACGCCGCAGTTCAATCGCACCGAGTCCGCCGGCCTTCATCTGCCGAATTTCGGCGACCACCACGTCGATCAACTCAGCGACCGCCTCGTTGCCGCACCCGGCGTAGATGTTGAGGGCGCCGGCGTCCTGGTAGGCCGACAGGCCCGAGAACACCGAGTAGGCCAAGCCCCGCTTCTCGCGCACGTTCTGGAACAGCCGCGAGCTCATCGAACCGCCCAGCGTGGTGTTGAGGGCATAGCCGGCGTAGCGTTCCGGGTGGTGTTGCGGCAGCGCCGGCGTGCCGAACACGACGTGGCTCTGCTCCAGGTCCTTCTTGCGGATCTGGATGGTCGAGGCGGTGACCGGCGCCGTGTGCTCGGCGTCGGGACCGGAATGGGGAATGTGGGACAGCGCCTGTTCCAGCAACTGCTGGACGCGGCCGTGTTCGAGGTTGCCCACGGCCACCACCACGAAGTTGGCGGCCACGTAGGTGTTGGCGAAGTAGCGGTTCAGCGTCGCGCGGTCGAGGGCCATCACGCTGGCCGGCGTGCCCAGGATCGGGCGGCCGAGCGGATGACCGCTCCAGAAGCCTTCCGCGAAAATCTCGTGGACCAGATCGTCGGGGGTGTCCTCGACCATCTTGATCTCTTCGAGAATGACCTTCTTCTCTTTCTCGATGTCGTCGGTGGCCATCAGCGGATTGCTGATCAGGTCGGCGAGAATCTCGACCGCGAGCGGCAAGTGCTCGTCCAGCACCTTGAGGTAGTAGCCGGCGTATTCCTTGGAGGTGAAGGCGTCGATCTGCCCGCCGATCGAATCCACCTGCTGGGCGATTTCTTCTGCACTTCTTGACGGAGTGCCTTTGAAGAGCATGTGCTCGACGAAGTGCGCGATGCCCATGTTCTCGGCCGGCTCGTGGCGCGAGCCGCGGGTCAACCAGACGCCGATGGCGACCGAGCGCACATGCGGCATCCGCTCGGTGGCAAGGCGGACACCGTTGGCAAGGACGGCGCGACGGATATTGGACTCAGACACTGTGTGGGAGTCTGCCGCAGATAACCAGTTACGGCAGAGCGACTTACGCTGAGATCATATCATGGCCGCGGATGGCGCAGGGAAGACACCAGGGCCGCAGATGACACAGATGACTCAGAATTTGTTCTCATCTCAAACTTCTCACTTCTGACTTCACTAAACTGTCCCCGGTGACCCCGTATCACGCCAAATTTTGGGCCTATGAGCTCACGCGCCGGGCTCCGGCCGACAGTGTGGACCGGCTGGCCACGGCCCTGGTTGATGCCCAGGTCGACCTGAATCCACACCAGGTGGATGCGGCATTGTTCGCGTTCCGGTCGCCACTTTCCAAAGGCGTTCTGCTGGCGGATGAGGTGGGCCTCGGAAAGACCATTGAAGCCGGGCTGGTGATTGCCCAGAAATGGGCCGAGCGCCGACGCCGTGTGCTGGTCATCACGCCGTCAAACCTGCGGAAGCAGTGGCACCAGGAACTGACGGAGAAGTTCTTCTTGCCGTGCTCCATCATCGAGTCGAAGCCCTACAACGACGACATCAAGCAGGGCCTATTTCGGCCATTCGAGCGCGACTCGATCGTCATCTGCTCGTACCAGTTCGCACGCAACAAGGCAGCCGACGTGCACGCTGTGCCATGGGATCTGGTGGTCGTGGACGAGGCGCACCGCCTGCGGAACGTCTACAAGCCGGGCAACATCATTGCGAACACGCTGAAGCAGGCGTTGGCGCACGCCCCCAAGCTGCTTCTCACCGCCACGCCCTTGCAGAACTCGCTACTCGAGTTGTTTGGCTTGGTGAGCTTTCTCGACGACCAGGTGTTCGGCGACGTCAAGAGCTTCCGGGAACAGTTTCTCCAGTTGAGCGAGGAGCAGGTCTACCGGACCTTGAGGACCCGACTGAAGCCGGTGTGCCAGCGCACGCTGCGGCGGCAGGTCACGGCCTACATCTCATACACACGCCGGCTGCCTATGGTGGAGCACTTCTCGCCCGACGAGTCCGAGGACCGGCTGTACACCGCCGTCTCGGACTACTTGCGGCGCGATAACCTCCTGGCATTGCCCGCGAGTCAGCGGTCGCTGATGACCCTGGTGCTGCGCAAATTGCTGGCATCGTCCACTTTTGCCATTGCGGGCGCTTTGCAGACGCTCGTCACCAGGCTGCGCAAGAAGATCGAGAAGAAGGACCCGGAAGAATCGCTGGCCGAAGAGCTTGAGAAAGACTTCGATGGCCTGGCGGGGACCGAGGAGGAATGGGCCGAGGATGCCCAGGACCCGCCGCTGTCGGACGAAGACCGTGCGGCACTGGAACGAGAGATCGCTGACCTGGAGGAGTTCCGCCAGCTTGCGGTTTCGATTACTCACAATGCCAAGGGCAAAGCACTGGTGAAGGCGCTTCGCATTGGCATGGCGCAGGCCGTCGAGCTGGGAGCGCCCGAGAAGGCCCTGATCTTCACGGAATCGCGCAAGACCCAGGAGTACCTGCTTCGCGTGCTCGCCGACAGCCCCTGGAAGGACGGCATCGTCTTGTTCAATGGCTCGAACACAGACGACCGCTCCAAGGAGATCTATGCGGCCTGGAAGGCCAAGCACGACGGCAGCGACCGCATTACCGGCTCTCGGACCGCTGACATGCGATCGGCACTGGTGGATTACTTCCGTGACCAGGGTCAGATCCTGATTGCGACCGAGGCCGGCGCCGAAGGCATCAACCTGCAGTTCTGCTCCCTGGTGGTGAACTACGACTTGCCATGGAATCCCCAGCGGATCGAGCAGCGCATTGGCCGCTGCCACCGCTACGGCCAGAAGCACGACGTCGTCGTGCTGAACTTCCTGAACAGCAAGAACGCCGCCGACCAGCGCGTGTTCCAACTGTTGTCGGAGAAGTTCCGCCTGTTCGAAGGGGTGTTTGGCGCCAGCGATGAAGTGCTGGGCGCCATCGAGTCTGGCGTGGACCTGGAGAAGCGGATTGCCGGCATCTACCAGGCGTGCCGAAAGCCGGAGGAGATTCAAGCCGCGTTCGACGACTTGCAGCTCGAGTTGAACTTCGAGATTGCCGAAACACTCAACTTCGCCCGCCAGCAACTGCTTGAGAACTTCGACGACGAGGTGCGCGAGAAGCTGCGTGTGCGGAACGAGGATTCCAAGGCGTCGCTCGGCCGGTACGAGCGATTGCTGATGCAAGTCACCCAGTTCGAACTTCGCGACCACGCGCGATTCGTGGGCGACGCGTCGTTCGAGCTGCAGCAGTCGCCTTTCGATGGCGACATTCCCCTGGGGCTCTACGAACTGCCCCGGCGCTCGGGTCACGCGCACTTCTATCGCTTGTCGCATCCTCTGGCCGACGCGGTCGTCAGTGCTGCCAGGCAACGAGCACTCTCAGGCGAAGCGCCGGTCGAGGTCACGTTTGACTTGTCTCACTACAAGGGGAAGATCTCGGCGGTCGAGCCGCTCCGAGGCCGTTCTGGAATACTGCGGGTGACGGCGCTCGCCATCGAGTCGCTCGACCAGACCGAGGACCACCTGCTGGTGGCGGCGACGGCCGCCGACGGCAAAGCTGTCGACGAAGACGCGGCCCGCCGCCTCTTCAGCCTGCCCGCGTTGCTCGAAGAGGGCGGCAATGTGGCGTCCGGCTTTCCTGTCCACCGTAGCCTTGGCGAAGGTGGAAGCCGGACGTTGTTCGACGCCGACACTGTGGCACTCGAACGGCTCGCGGCTGAGCAACAGCAACGGATCCAAGCGGGGATTTCGTCGCGAAACGGCGACTTGTTCGAAGCCGAAGCCGACAAGCTTGATGGTTGGGCGGACGACCTGAAGCTGGGACTCGAACGCGAGATCAAGGAACTGGACAAGCAGATCAAAGAAGCGCGGAAAGGCGCCAGCGGCGCCGTGTCGCTCGAAGCGAAGCTCGCGGCGCAGAAGCGGATGAAGGCGATCGAATCGGAGCGCAACCAGAAGCGGCGCTCGCTGTTTGACGCGCAGGACGAAATCGATCGCAAACGGGGAGAACTGATTGCGCAAATCGAGGGTAAGCTGACACAGAAAGTCCACTCAGAATGCCTGTTCACCATCCGATGGCGCGTGGTCTAAGCGGTCAATGACACGAAAGCAGAAACTCGAACTCACCTGGATCGGGAAAGAGAACCGGCCGAAGCTGGAGCCGCGCATTCTCATCGAAGACCCGGCGAAGTCGTACCACGCCAAGCATCGCGTGAGCGATCACGACATCTTCGACAACCGGCTGGTCTTCGGCGACAACCTGCTCGCGCTGAAGGCGCTGGAGCAGGAGTTCACCGGCAAGGTTAAGTGCATCTTCATAGACCCACCGTACAACACGGGTAGCGCGTTCGAGCATTACGACGACGGACTGGAGCATTCGATCTGGCTCTCCATGATGAGAGAACGCGTCGAACTCCTCCGGCGCCTCCTTTCGGAAAAGGGGAGTCTTTGGATCACGATCGACGACAACGAAGCGCACTACTTGAAGGTCATGTGCGACGAGTTGTTTGGTCGGCCCAACTTTGTGGCAACCTGCGTTTGGGAGAAAGACAAAGGCGGGCGGGGAGATGCGGACATTTCACTGTCGCACGACAATGTGCTCGTCTACGCCAAAGACCGCGCGCAGTGGTCAGATGCGAGGAATTTGTTGCCTCGAACCGACGTTCAGTTGGGTCGGTTCAAGAACCCCGACAACGATCCCCGCGGTGCATGGCGGCAAGGCGACGACGGGACAGCGAAGAGCGGGACTGAGAAACAACGCTTTGAAGTGACGCTTCCATCCGGTCGCGTGGTCAAGCCGCCGCCGGGCCGCTACTGGGCGTTCGCGCCGGAGACCTTGGCGACCGCTCGAGAGGAAGGACGGGCTTACTTTGGTGTAGACGGTGATCGGCTACCGATCATCAAACGCTACATTACCGAAGTCAGAGACGGCGTGGCGCCGAGAACGTGGTGGAGCGCCGACGAGGTTGGCACCAATCAACAGGCGAAACGCGATCATCTGAACAAACTCCTTCCTGACATCGAGCCGTTCGCCACACCTAAGCCCGAAGGATTGCTCGAACGAATAATTCATGTCTCGACAAATCCCGGCGAGATTGTTCTCGATTCATTCGGCGGTTCCGGCACAACCGGCGCAGTCGCTCACAAGATGGGCCGCCGCTGGATCATGATCGAACTCGGCGATCACGCGCACACGCACATCATCCCGCGGGTGAAGAAGGTGGTCGACGGCGAAGACCCCGGCGGCGTCACCGAATCGGCCAACTGGAAGGGTGGCGGCGGGTTTCGTTACTACAAGCTGGCGCCATCGCTCCTCGAGCGCGACAAGTGGGGCAACTGGGTCATCAACAAGGACTACAACGCCGCCATGCTCGCCGAGGCGCTGTGCAAGCTCGAAGGGTTCACTTACGCGCCGAGCGAGACGGTATCGTGGCAGCACGGTCACTCCACCGAGCGCGACTTCTTGTACGTGACGACGCAGAACCTGACCGAGGACCAGTTGCGGCAGCTGAGCGAAGAGGTGGGGCCGGAGCGTTCGCTGCTGGTGCTGTGCACGGCGTTCCGCGGCTCCGCCAACGCGTATGCGAATCTGACCATCAAGAAGATTCCGAAGACGGTCTTGTCGCGGTGCGAATGGGGACGTGACGACTACAGCCTGGAGGTAGCGAACTTGGCCCAGGCGCCGGCAGCTGCCGGCCAACAAGGACTGGGGTTCGAAGAGTAGCAGCAGGCGGGTCTAAAGACCCGCCTCTACTCCCTCGGGCTCCCATTCGCGATCCGGGGTCGGCTGATCGCGGTGGCGCAGCCGATGGCTCCCGATGTCCCAGGCTTCCAGTTTGTCGATGAACGGCGTCATGTCGGCTGGGAACGGCTTTCCCTGCTTCGCCGCGATGAAGGCGGCAATCGCCAATCGGATCAACAGGTCCATCCGGTGCGTCACGCGGCGCGCGCCCGTCTCGACTCGCGACAACTGCACCGGCGTGACGCCTATGCGATCGGCGAAAGTCTTGGCCGAAAGGTCGACCCGGCGACGGAGGAACTTGATCTCGGGACCGACCAGCCTCGCCGGCTTGCGGACGATCATCGATGCCAACAGGTCGTGTAACTCGCTGACCGCCGGAATTTCGGTTTCCTCGTGACCGTTTTCGCACACCCAGACCGGTACGTTGATCAACTGCACGTTGGACAAACCGGACTCGGGATAGTCGGTCGTCCTGCGCTCAACATGCTGCGGTGTACCGCATTCCGTGCAACGGCGAATCGGATCGTGCTCAGACATCGTGACCTGTGATTACCGTAATGCGGTTCAGAGCCGGCTCCAGTGCGACGACGATGGCGAGCGGCTCATTGTCGTAGTCCACGCCAGCGATTGTGTAGACCCACTGTTGATGAGTGTCTTTCCACTCGGGATTGGGCGCGACAGTCCCAAAGAGCAGGACTCGTCGGATGTCGTCGATGGTGAAGTGCCGCTGCCGCATGCGATCGCGCACATGCGAGGTGTAAGCAATCGAATCGCGAGTCGCGAGAAGCTCCTGGATGAACTCATAAGCTTCGACGGGGCCAAGAGGTTTGGGACGGTCGGTCATGACTTACCAGCCTGGCCCGGCTTAACCTGAGGTTAAGCCGTCTCGAATCTTCCTGTCAAGAACTCGGCGGTCGGCTTAGAGAGAAAGCGCCGTCTTGGTTGGCCTCGGACAGCGTCGGGGCGCCAACGGCCACTGCCGCCGGGTTCACGCCGTGCAGCCACACACCGTCCAGCTCGGGCACAGCCAGAAGCCGGCGGCACAGGGCCGCCGGACGGCGACCTTTGCGGGAACCACGGTGATCCTACCTATCGGTACGACGAGTCAACCCTTCAACGGGTTTCCCGACGACCAATCAGGGCTCTTCCACAGCTTCCGCCACACTGGCGGCGTCGTTTGAGCGCCATCACCGGTAAACCCATGAGCAAGATGGAGTTGTCCCCTTCCCTGGGAGCGGTGAGGCTTCGGGTCACCGCGCCAAGGGCAGGTAGTGCGCCCGCGAACTCACGTGGCTCCTTTTCACGTTCGATCTGACTCGCACGCTGATGCGCCGGGCCGGCCCCCCCACGACGTCGGAATGGAAGCCAAGAAGATACTGCTGCTGTAACTCGCGGCGCAGTCGCGTCAGCGCCGCCGCGGCCTGTCTGGTTTCGGACAGCAGCTCCAATCGGCCACCGCTGCTCGAAGCCAACCCGCGGAGCCTGTCGAGGTTTCGACGCGACCGGTCGGTCGAGGGCAACAAGAACACGTAGACGATGTCGCCGTTCGCTTTGATTGCCGCCTCGGCCTCGGCCCACGAGTGCCGGCTTTCGTTGTCGCCGCCATCGGCCATGACGATCAGGACGCGACGATCGTGCTTGGCGGAGCGAAGAACACCGGTTGCATTCCTTAAAGCGTCGAACAACGCGGTGCCACCTGCCGGAAGCGCGGCGGGTAGACGCTCGAGAAAGGCGGCGGGTGCAGTGGGTGGCAACACCGAATCGATCTGGTCGGCAAACGGCAGAAGAAGCGTCTCGTCGTCTGGGTGACCGACGGCCAGGAAGCCGCGCAAGGCAGCCGACACAAGAGACAAATTCGGCACCACGCTCACGCTTTGATCAACCAGCAGCAGGAAACTGCTCGGCGTGTCCGTCAGGAAGAGGGCGATAGGGCGGTCGCGCCCGTTGTCCTTGACCTCGAACGCCTCACTACTCAGCCCAGCCACGGCCCGCCCGCCACTGTCGGTGACCGTGACGGGCACCATTACCAGTTGGGTTCGGGCGGAAAACACCGCCTGAGCCAGTAGAACGCACAGGAGCAGTCGCATCACAACCGGCTGTGGTAACCTCTCGCCCAAAAACCTAGCACGTCTCGGTCAGGAGAATCCTCGTGAACCCCCAAATCGCGGATTGCACCACACGGAATGCCATCTCAACCCCACGGCCTTGGGCCGCCCTCCTCGTCTTCGCGCTTGGCGCCGTCGCGTGCGGCTCGCCCCAAGTAGGTCAACCACCGGCCGACGCCGCGAACGCCGTAGCGCCCGCACCTGCACCTGCACCTGCACCTGCGCCAACGCCCGCGGACCAACCGGTGGCCCAACCTCAGCCAGTGGAGCCCATGGCGCCGGTGGCGGCCACCCCAGTCGTCGAAGCAACCGCGCCGTCCGCAAAACCGGCGTCGGCCGCAGTCCCTGCGCGAGTCGCCGGCGCAGTGCACCCGGCGCCCGCGGGCCCGCAGACATACAAGCGGGCGGGGACGGAACAGCCCGAGAGCGTGACCCAGCAGATCACCGCACTCAAGACCAACGACGTGCCGGCCAGCCCGGCAGCGGCGGAACCGGCGCCTGCAGAGCCCGGTTCAGCCCCGGTCCAGCCTGCGGTGCGTGAGATTCCTGTGGGGACGGAGATCGCGGTGCGCACCGTTGAAACGGTGGCGTCGGAAAGCGCGGACCTGACCAAGCGATACGGCGCGGCCCTTGACGACGCGCTGACGATCAACGGCGTCGTAATTGCGCCGAAGGGTTCACGCGCGACGCTGCGGGTCGTGGAAACCAAAAAAGCCGGCCGGTTCGGTGGCCGGGCGACGTTGGCACTTCGTCTGGCCTCCATTACCGTCGACAACCAGGAGGTCGCAATCGCGACGTCTGAGGCCGTCAGTGAAAGCGGATCGCAGGGCGCTCGAACCGGCAAAGGCGCCGCGGTTGGCGCCGCGGTGGGCGCCGCCATCGGCGGCCTGCTCGGGGGCGGCAGCGGCGCGGTAAAGGGCGCGGCCGCCGGTGCGGCCACTGGTGTCGTTGCCGTCGCGCTCACCGGTCCCAAAGTCACGGTGCCCGCGGAGACCAGGCTGATCTTCAAGCTCAGCGAGGTCGCTGTCGTCGCGCCTTAGCCGACGGGTTTTCGATGCGAACGACCATGCTTCCGCGGGCGTCCGTGCTGGTGCTGACATGGGCGGTCCTGTTTCCTGCTTCACTCGTGGGCCGGCAGGACACAGTGCGCTCAGGCTCTTGGTCCGTGGTGCTGCCACCTGGTCTGTCCTGCGTTCCCTCACCCCAGCTCATTATCAGCGGACCTGGCGATGTGTTCTCTCCGGCGAGCCAAGCCGGATTCGATCAACTGGTGGTGGCGCTGTCATCCGCCGTGCGCAGGGCGTGCCCGGGCGCCACCGAGATGGTGTTAACCCACGGCCGGACGCGGCGTCTCGTGGAGCTGCGGACAACCGCGGCGGGCGGGGCGGCGAACGGAGCCACGGCCAGCGCGCCGATCCTGTTCAAGCCTCGGCCGCTGAAGGCGCTCGCATCGATTGGCGCGATCGAAGGCAAATGCGAGGCCCTGCTGGAGTGGCTCCGCCGCACCGACATCGAGTATCCAGAGAAGCTGCCGGCCACCAGGTCAGTCGCGCCCGAACTTCTCTCGGTGTTTCACGACGGCGACTTCGTGCCGCTATTTGGGCGCGCGTTCGACGCGGCGACGGCGGATTGGAAAGCTGGCGTGCATCGGGACGTGATCGGGCGCTGCCAGGGCCTTGCGTCCGTAAATCGTGTGCTGCAGTGGCTTGGCGATCCCGATCCGACACGCAAGGGCATGACCACCTACGCCGAGGCGTTCCGGCGCTACGAACTGCTGCTCGACGGGGCTTTCCTGGGTCGCGGGCTGGATACCGCGGCCGTCGCGGCCACCGTCGTCGAAGCGCGCGAGTCTGCCCGATGGCTGCAAGAGGCCGCGCGATCTCTGTACGCGCTCGGCATCTCCGAGGAGGCCTTCGAGACCTTGCAGGATGTTCCCCCCGAGGCCGCTGAGGAGCTGGCCAACCTGTGGCCGAGCCAACGTGAGGAGTTTGCGGCGACCCTGAGCCATCGACTGGAGCAGGTGGCATCTGGGCAGGTCGACCGATGGATTGCGCGCCTGAATCAGGCGACGGGTGGTCTCGCGACCGCGGTGACGCTCGCGGAGGGCCGCCGGGCGCAGGAACGCGCGCTGCGGCTGTCGTCCAAGGAGAAACAGGAAGCCGAAAGCGCGGCATACGCGGGCAGGATCGAGCACCTGTTGTCAGCCGATCTGGCGGGCCGGCTGGCGGCGCTGGAGGCAGTGCCGGCGACGCTGGTTGGGGCGCGCCAATTGGCCAACTGGCGCCGGTCGATCGCGACCGAGATCGGGCCGCTGAGCGAATCGCTCGCGGAGTCGACGCTGGAAAAGGCCGAGGCCCAGCGTAACCGCGTGTTTGGCGGGGCCTGGCCCGAGTGGGTCAAGCTCGTGAACGACGGCGCCACTTCAGTCGAGAGCCGCGGTCCGCTCACCGAAGCCCTCGACGCGCTTTTTCCTTTGGACGTCCGTGACAACGACCCGGCGTTCAGCACCTTCGAGAGGGCCCTGAGCACGGCCCTGTTCGACGTAGAGCAACGGGTCTACACCGCCGCCCTCGAACCGTGCGACCGCTTTGCCGCTCACCCGGATGATGCCGAAGGATCCGGTCGGGGCGTGCGCGATGCGCAAATGAATCCGACCGACGCGATCGCGGCATGTGAAGACGCCACCAAGTCTGAGGAAGCGGCCACCCGGCATTTCTTCCAGTTAGGCCGCGGTTACTTGAGAGCCGGCCGGATCGAAGACGCGATAGACGCACTACTGATCGCTGCCGAAGACGGACACGGTGGCGCACTTGGCTACTTGGGAGACATCCACCTGGACGGTGCACCAGGAGTGGATGCCGATCCTGAAGTCGCGCATGACCTCTACCAACGTGCGGTGGAAGCGGGCTTCAAGCCGGCCGCAGCGGTGCTCAAGGGATTCGAAGACTACTCGGTCAAAGTGGCCGAGGCCGAGACACTGGAGCGGGAAGCGCTCGCCGTCGACGGCGTTACCTTCACACAGCCTGACATCGTCGAGCACGTGCTGGCTGGCGACTTCGATGCCGTCCGCTCCGGTGAGCTTCACACAAAGGCGCATCTCGTGGGTATGGCGGAGACAATCGTCGAAGAGTGCTCGGCGCACTTCACGACCACCGAGGTGGAGCTCTTCAAACTCGACACGGTCACCAAGGTGATTGACCTAGGCCCCGCCGGTGGGCAGACGGTCTTGATGGCGATGCTGACCGAGTACGCCTCGATCGAACAGGACCCCATCGGATACTTCAGCCGTCTCGCCAGTGCGAGTCCCAACGAGGAGGTCCCGATTCAGGGAATGAAGGATGCCTTCGCGCTGATGGCCGTGCATCCATGCAAGAGTCCCGGTTTGACAACATTCGCCACCAACGTGCGCACCTACTTCAATGGCGGTGATTCCCGGCCGCTTTCATCGGCCGAGATGACGCGCATCTGCGAGGCCAATGCCAGGACACAGGGTCGCTACGATGCAGCGAACTTCTGCCAGTGCTTCGTGCCGTCGCTGATCACGCATCCAGTGTCTCGGGTCCAGCGCAAGCGATTGGCCTCGGATTTTTGGCCGACGGCGCAGGAGATCATGGCGGAGAACCCGCAACGATTTAGCGTCTGCGTGAACGGACCAAGACGATGACCAACGCCCGTCGTGCGGCTGTCCTTCTTGCCGGCACCGTTCTTACCCTGGCGGTGTCCGTTCCGGTACTGGATGCCCAACGCCGCGGCTGGGGCGGTGCGCGATTGCCAAGCCCCACGCGCAGTGCCGGCCCGAGCCGGCAGGTCATTCGCGAGCAGCAACGGCGGCAGGCCCGTGACCAGGAGCGTCAGCGTCAGCGCGAGCTGCAGTCGGCCCGCGTCAGGGACATGGAACGCCAACGGGCAGCTGCCCGGACACAGGCTACACGAACCGGTTCAGCAACAGCCACTCGTGTTCCGGCGGTGTCCGGAAAGCGGGTGGGAGATCGGGTGCTGTACAGCAATGGGGTCGCCAAGCTCGATAGGCAACCCACGCCGGGCGAGCTACGCCGGGGGTTTACGGGTCGAGTGACCGCTGACGGACGTGCGATCGTCAGGTTCCAGGGGCGCACGCTTGCTGTGCCTGCCACCAGAATAGGGATTCGCATCTCAATCAACCCCAACCGGAGCGCCACAACGTTAGCCGCCACCGCGCCAGCATGGTCGGAGAGGGTGAGACGGCTGGCGACCGCAAAGGTCCCACCCAAAGGGGGAGCCACGTCGCCAACGGGAGGTCCAGCCAACGACAACTCATTCATCCGTGGCCTCCTGGTGCGCCGGTTTGGCAGCACCACGAATCTCGGTACGCTACCGCCACAACGCGTTAATGAAGCCGTCAAGTTCTTCGAAGAGTCAGGTCTTCGCCGTCAGAATGCTCGAGATCGCGCGAGCATGAGGAACTATCTTGCCGGCATGGATCTGCATGCGAAGGATGACAAGTCCTTCGGCCAGAGAACGTACAAGCGGCAGACGAGATTGGTTCAATACGTGGATTGCGGACGGCTGAGCGAACGAGATTGCCGCACAGAACTTCGCGCCTGGGCACAAGACCCCGACAAAGCCGCCGAGGGGGGTCCCAGGCTCGGCAATTGGATGGTCGAGAAGGGCGGCGAGGAGCCTCTAGGGCTAGGGCTGTCTGCCCGTGGGCGCATTCGCGTCGAGCTTGAGGTTGTTTCTGAGGAGGTCAAAGTCTTGGCTTCAAAGGCCGAGGCGACCGTCGACTTCTGGACCAAGACCAAGCCGAACCCGAACAGCAAGGGGGCGTTTACGCGGCACTACCGTGACCGACAAGGAAACTTGCGTGAATCGACTGCATCTCCCGAAGGCGGTGGCGCTGAGCAGCTGCTACTGCCCACGTCAGACCCCAAGGAGCTCCTGAAGCTGGTTCGGATAGTCGAGCCGGAATAGGAGAATAGGCGTAGGGCAGGTTCGGTGGTGCCGGGACTCTTGCACACGTCCTGCCATTCCTAAGGTATTGTCTTGCCCATGTTGACGGGTAAACCCAAGAGCAGCATGGGGTTGGCTTGAATCGCCACGTCTCCGCGGTCGCCAACCGGCTAAGTCTGCGCCCGCCGCAGCGCCGGTCCCTTGAGATCCTCGACCAGGTGATGGAGGCAGCCAAGCCCTCCAAGTCGGCCGACAAGGCAGCTGCCCTGGCGGCCGTTCAGGAGGCGTTCCCGGACGTCGGCGACTTCGAGCGGGATTTCCCGTCGCTGTGTTTCGCCCTGGCTACTGGCGTCGGCAAGACGCGGCTCATGGGTGCGTTCATCAGCTACCTACGGCTGGCGTATGGACTGCAGAACTTCTTCGTCCTGGCGCCCAACCTCACCATCTACAACAAGCTGATCGCCGACTTCACCCCCAACACCCCGAAGTACGTCTTCAAGGGTGTCGCCGAGTTCGCCACCGAACCTCCCACGATCATCACGGGAGAGAACTACGACCAGACGCTGCTCGACCAGCTGACGTCGTGCCGCGTAAACATTTTCAACATCTCGAAGATCAATTCCGAGGTGCGGGGCGGCAAGTCGCCGCGCATCAAGCGGCTGTCGGAGTACATCGGCGAAAGCTACTTCGACTACCTGGCCAATCTGCCCGACCTCGTCCTCATCATGGACGAGTCGCATCGCTATCGGGCGTCGGCAGGCGTCAAGGCCATCAACGAGCTGAAGCCCATCCTCGGCCTCGAGCTGACCGCCACGCCGTTCACCGAAAGCACCAGGGGGCCGGTCCACTTCAAGAACGTCATCTACTCATATCCTCTCGCGCAAGCCATGGCCGACGGCTTCGTGAAAGAACCCGCCGTGGTGACCCGGCGCAACTTCCGCGCCGAGGGGATGTCGGCCGAGCAGATTGAGAAGCTGAAGCTCGAAGACGGCGTCCATCTGCACGAGGGTTTGAAGGTCGAACTCGACACCTACCATCGCGAGTCGGGCCGGCCGTTGGTCAAGCCGTTCGTGCTGGTGATCGCACGCGACACCACCCATGCCAGCGCGTTGACCTCGTTGATTGCATCGGACGCCTTCTTCGAAGGCCGTTACAAGGACAAGGTCCTGCAAGTGGATTCGAGCCGGTCCGGCGCCGAGGAAGATGCCATGGTCGAGCGCTTGCTGCGCGTGGAGCGGGCCGACGAACCGACGGAGATCGTGATCCACGTCAACATGCTCAAGGAAGGCTGGGACGTCACCAACCTCTACACCATCGTTCCGCTCCGCGCCGCCAATGCGCGCACGCTGGTCGAGCAAAGCATCGGACGCGGGCTCAGATTGCCTTTCGGGAGTCGAACGGGCGTCTCAGCACTCGATCGGCTGAACATCGTCGCTCACGATCGCTTCCAGGAAATCGTTGACGACAGCAACAAGCCCGACTCCCCGGTCCGCATGATGACGGTGGAGCTAGATGAGGATGAACTGACCCGCAAGACGGAGACCGTCACCTCGCCGCCGATGGTGTTGCAGCGTCTTGGTCTCGGCACCGCTGGCGCACCGGCCGGGGCAGTCGCAGTACCGATCACCTTCACGGATCCCCAATCAAAAGCCGTGGCCCAGACCGTGATCCGTGCGATCGAAACGCTGTCGGCCGAGGTGGCTACCCTGCCCTCCGCCAGTCGACTCGCCGAGCCCGAAGTCCAGGCGCGTGTGCTGGAGGAGGTCAATAAGAGGCTCGAAGGGCAACTCACCCTCGACGGCATGACGGCTCTCGACATTCCAGCGATCACAGCCGCCACCTGCACCGAGTACGCCCGGGGCACCATCGACATTCCGAGAGTGCTGGTCACACCGATCGGCAGTGTCCAGACCGGATTCAACGCCTTCACACTGGACGTCAGCAACTGGAACTACCAGGCGTTGACCGAAGAGCTCTGGATCAAGCACCTCCGAACCCACGAGACGGAGATCGTCAAACTCAAGACCGTCGGCATTCGTGAAGACCACCTGGAAAACTACCTGGTGGCGGGCCTGATCGACTTCGATGACGTGTCGTACGAGGAGAACGCCGAGCTGCTGTACGAGCTGGCAGGCCAGGCCGTGAAGCATTTCAGGTCGTATCTGTCCGAGGACGACACCAGGAAGGTGCTACAAGCGTACCAGCGGCCCCTGGCCATCAACATCCACGCGCAGATGCATGAGCCGGGACACTACTGGGAGAACGTCGAGGGATACGACGTTCAAGTTCGCGCGGGTTTCACGTCGCTGAAAGAAGGCGCCTATTCGGTCACGGCCGGCAAGCCCGTCGAAGACTTCCGGACACCGCCCGCCGACAAGTCGAAAATTCAGCAGATTGTCTACGGCGGCTTCACTAACTGCCTGTACAGCACGCAGCGATTTCAAGCCGACAACGAACGCAAGCTGGCCGTCATCCTGGACCGAGAGACCGAGCGGTGGTTCAAGCCACTAAAGGACCAGTTCCAGATCTTCTACCGCGTTGGTGTGAACCAGAGCCAGTACGTCCCGGACTTCGTCGCCGAAACGGTCGACACCATCTGGATGCTGGAAGCTAAGGCCCGGCGGGACCTAACTACGGCCGAGGTGCTGGCGAAGAAAGAGGCCGCACTCACGTGGTGCGGGCACGCCTCGACGCACACCGCGAAGCACGGCGGCAAGCCGTGGAAATACGCGTTGATTCCAGACGATGTGGTTGACGAGAACATGACGCTGGACTTCCTGGTCCAGGCCGGAAATGTCGCGTAGCCCGTAGCTGTCAGCCCCCGATCTGAGTCATCTGCGTCATCTGCGACCCTGGACTCTCTTTCTGTGTCATCTGCGTGAGCCGTTCCATCGGCGTTCGGCACATTACCGGGTGAAGGAGCTTCCAATGTCGCACCCCACCCATCTGCGTCTGAACACGAGCTTGTTGGCCGCGTCCGAGAAACGCCTGCTCATCTGGATCGCCGAACGCCTGCCGCGCTGGATTCACTCCGACCATCTGTCGGCACTCGGCCTTGCATCGATGGCGGGAGCCGGCCTGTCGTTCTGGCTGATGCGGTCGGATCCCGTTGCCGGCGCTGGCCTTGTGGCATTGAGCCTGCTGCTGAACTGGTTCGGCGACAGCCTCGACGGCACAGTCGCCCGCGTCCGCGACCAGCAGCGGCCGCGCTACGGCTTCTACGTCGATCACGTCATCGACCTGGCTGGCACGGCGATGGTGTTTGCGGGGCTCGCCGCCTCGGGACACATGAGCTCGACGGTAGCGGCCCTGTTTGTCGCGTCGTTCTTTCTTGTGTCGGCCGAGGCGTACCTGGCCACCCATACCCGGGGCGTGTTCAAGATGTCGTTCCTGGGCGTGGGACCAACCGAGCTGCGCATCGTGCTGGCGGCCGGCGCCGTCGCGCTCATCAGTTCGCCGGTCGTGGCACCGTTCGGACTCTTCGAGATGCGCCTCTTCGATCTTGGCGGTATCGTTGGGACAGCCGGGATGATCCTGACCTTCGTCGTCACGGGCATCGTCAACACACGTGCCCTCTATCTGGAAGAGACTCACCGATCATGACGGGAGGGCACTTCTTGTCGGGAGGGCACTCCTTGTCGGGACGGCACTCCTTGTCGGGACGGCACACCTTGTCGGGAGGCTGTCGCTTGTCGGGAAGATGGCGCTCATTGGCAGCCACTCTCGCCGTCGTCGTGGCAATGAGCGCGGGGCTGTCGGCCGACTCGTGGGAAGCCATCCTCCTGCCGCAAACCATTGCCGGCTTCAATCGCTATGTCGCGGCGGTCAAGACCCGCATCGACCGGGAGCTGAAGGCGAACGCGCCATTCCTGGCGATCGAGCGGCAACCAGCCGACCGGCTGGCCGCCGCAATGGCCGCACTTCGTCGCGGCGAGGTGGTGGTCACGCACGGCGGCCGCGTCAGCGAGGTGACGATCGAGGGCGGGATGATCAATCACTGGCGAGGCACGGCGCTGGTGCCCGGCGTGTCGCTCGACGCGGTGCTGAAGACCCTGCGACAGCCACAGACCGACACGCACAAGCAGGAGGACGTGCTCGCCTCGCGGCTCGAGGAGCGCGGCGGCGACCAGCAGAAGCTGTTCCTGCGGTTGCGCCGGACCAAAATCGTGACGGTGGTCTACGACACCGAGTACGACGTCGACTACCGCCGCCTGGCGCCGGACCGGGCGCTCAGCAACAGCGTCTCGACAAGGATCGTCGAGATCGAGAGCCCCGGCACACCGCAGGAGCGGGCGTTGCCGGAAGGCCACGATCACGGCTACTTGTGGCGGCTCAATTCGTACTGGCGGTTCAAGCAGGTCGGCAGCGACGTGATCGTCGAGGTCGAGTCGCTGACGCTGAGCCGCGATCTGCCGCCGATTATCGGCGCGGTGATTCGGCCACTCATCAACAGTACGGCCCGGGAGTCGATCACCCGCACCCTCGCCTCGATGCGCGCGCGATTCGCTCGCTAGTCCGCCTTCGCCGGAAGCTTCGGCGCGACAAGCGCTACACTGAACAGGTGCTCGCCGACCTCGCCGGAATGGAGCTGGGCGACCTCGAGACCTTCGTCGAGTCGCTGGGCCACAAGCGCTTTCACGCCAAGCAGATCTATCGATGGATCTGGCGGCGCGGCGTCACCGATTTCGAGCAGATGACCGACCTCGGCCAGGGCCTCCGCGCAGCGCTCGCCGAGTCGGCGACGGTCTCGCTGCCCGCCGTCATCAAGCGCGACATCTCGCAGGACGGCACCCAGAAGTTCGTGCTGCAGCTGGCCGATGGCAAGCAGATCGAGGCCGTGTTCATTCCCGACACGCCGGCCCAGACCTTTTGCGTCTCGACGCAGGTCGGCTGCGCCATGGGCTGCGCCTTCTGCCTGACGGGCCAGATGGGACTGGTCCGCAACCTGTCGGCAGCCGAGATCACCTCGCAGGTCCGCCTGCTCGCGCAGTCGCTGGGCCTCCTCGACAAGAGTTTCAACATCGTCCTCATGGGCATGGGCGAGCCGCTGCACAACTACGACGCGACCATGAAGGCGCTGCGGATGCTGAACGAAAAAGAGGGACTGGCCCTGCATCCCAAGCGCGTGACGTTGTCGACGGTGGGGCTGGTGCCGATGATGGACCGGCTGGCCGGCGAAGAGCTGATGCCCAACCTGGCGGTCTCGCTCCATGCCTCGAGCGAGGAGACACGGGCGGCGATTGTGCCGTCGAACAAGAAGTACTCGATGCAGGACGTGCTGGACGCCTGCAAGCGGTTCCCGCTGGCCAAGCGGCGCCGCATCATGTTCGAGTACGTCATGCTGGCTGGCGTGAACGACTCGCCGCAGGACGCGCGCAAACTGGTCAAGGTGCTGACCGGGGTCAAGGCGAAGGTCAACCTGCTGCCACTCAATGCCGCACCGGGGATTCCCTTCGAGCGGCCCTCGGATGACGTGATTAATGCGTTTGCGAAGATCCTGGCCGACAAGGGCCTCAACGTATCGGTGCGCAAGAGCCGTGGCCGCGATATTCGGGCCGCATGCGGACAGCTCATCGTTGAAGGACAGAAGCGATGAAGACGCCGGGCGTGATTTTCCGGATGTGGCTGTGGAAAATGACGCCCGGCGTCCTGGCGCTGACGCTGGCCGGCTGTGCCGGCGAGCCGCAGTCGTGGGCGGCGCTCAAGAAACAACTGCCAAGCATGGAGTCCGATCAGCGCGAGGCGGCGATCGAGAAGTTCATCGCGGCCAGGGGCGGCACGCCGATCATCGAGAACCAGACGCGACTGGTCTTTTTTGCCAGGGATGTGAACGGCGCGACCCCGCGCGTGGTCGGTGACTTCAATGCCTGGGCGGCCACACCGCAAGGCTATGACGCCGCCATCGGCAGGATGACGCGCATCGACGGCACCAACTGGTCGTACCTCGAAGGCACGGCGTACACCAACGCCCGCGCCGAGTACGTGTTCTTCTTTGGCGAGGACACCGCCGCCGATCCGTTGAACCCGCGGACCGTCCAGGCCTACGCCGGGCCCCGCTCGGAGCTGCGGATGCCGTTCTGGGTGGCCAATCCCGAAGTGGACGACGAGGCGAGCGTGCCAGCCGGGGAGCTGATTGCCGAAAGCGTGACCTCGCGGGCGCTGGGCGGCCCTCGACGCGTCTGGTTCTACCTGCCGCCCGGGTACGCGGCAGCCACCGATGCGCTGTATCCCGTGTTGTACGTCCTCGACGGCTCCAACTACGTCGAGAAGATGGACGTGCCGCGCATTCTCGATCGGCTAATCGCGAGCAAGACGATACCTCCGGTCATCGCCGTTTTTTCCGAGCCGGGTGAGCGGCAGGAGGAGTACACCCGGAACCCGCGATGGCGTTCGTTCGTGACCACCGAACTGGTGCCGCTGGTCGACAAGCGCTACCGGACCTTTCCGGCACCCGATCACCGCATCATCCTGGGCAGCTCGCTCGCTGCCTACGGCGCCGTCGACCTCGCCGTCGAGTTTCCGTCGGTGTTCGGCTTGTGCGCCGCCATCGCCCCGCCCGAACAGGTCGCGTCGGTGATTGCCAACCAGGCGCACGCGCGGGCGGCCGCCGTGTCGATCCGGTTTTTTGTTCTCGGAGGCGTCTACGACGCGATGATCGACGGCGCGCGACGCCTGCGCACGACGCTCGACGGGGTCAACGCGCCGGTGACATACCTGGAAGTGCCGGAGGGGCACAACACCAACACCTTCCGCAACCACATCGACGATGCGATCAGAGCACTGTTGCCAGGAGGCGCGGGACTTTAGTCCCGCCGAACCTGTCGGGGGTAACGCCGGAACTAAAGTTCCGGCCTCCTGGCACTCAGGGCTTTCTGTCCGATGTCGCGGCGGAACTGCATGCCGTCGAAGTGGATTTTGCTGGCCGCCTCGTAGGCGCGCGCAATCGCGATCTCAAACGACCCCGCGGTGGCCACGACGGTCAACACCCTGCCACCCGCGGTCACGAGATCGGCGCCGCGCTGTTTTACTCCGGCGTGAAACACTTTCACCTCCGGGCAATCGCGCGCGACCTCGTCCAGGCCGGTGATGACATCCCCCGAGCGAACGTCGCCGGGATAGCCGTGGGCGGCGAGGACAACACCCACGGACGTTCGGAGAGCGACGGCTTCAGCCGTCGCTGAGACGTGGCGAGGGCTAAAGCCCTCGCCCTCCGAACGAAGGGAGCCCTTCGCGGCAGCCATCAGGATCGGCGCCAGCGGCTCGGTCAGTACCGGCATCACCACCTGCGCTTCGGGGTCGCCGAAGCGGACGTTGAACTCGATCACCTTGGGGCCGTCCGCCGTCAGCATCAACCCGCAGTAGAGAAACCCGCGAAACGGGGTGCCTTCACTGGCCATGCCGTTCAACACCGGACGGACAACCTCGCGCTCGACCCGTTCCTGCAGGGCCGGCGTCATCAGGGGACTAGGCGAAAAGGCCCCCATCCCGCCGGTATTGGGGCCTTCGTCGTGGTCGAAGATGCGTTTGTGATCTTGCGCCGACAGCAACGGCAGGTAGTCCGCGCCATCGGCTACCACGAAAAACGAGACCTCGGGACCGGTCAGCATCTCTTCGAGGACTATTCGCGATCCAGCGGCGCCAAAGCTGAGATCGACCATCGCCGCCTGCACCGCCGCTTCGGCGGTGGCACGGTCGGGGGCGACCACGACGCCCTTGCCGCCGGCGAGACCGTCGGCCTTCACGACCAGCGAGTCACCGAACTCTCCTGAGCGAATGGCGGACATGGCCTCGTCTGCGCTGGCGCACACCCGGTAACGCGCGGTCGGCACGCCGTGCCGCTGCATGAAGTCCTTGGCGAACGCCTTGCTCGTTTCAAGCTGTGCCGCGGCACGGGTTGGGCCGAACACCAGGCGGCCCTCGGCGGCGAGCCGGTCCGCAAGGCCCAGGCCCAGCGGCGCTTCGGGACCGACGACGGTCAGGTCGATGCGATGCTGTTCGACCAGCCGGACGACGGCATCGGGGTCGAGGATGTCGAGCGGTTCGGTCCTGGTCGAGACGGCTATTCCGGGATTGCCAGGAGCACAGAGTAAGTAGTCAACGGCCGGTTCGGCGGCGAGCTTGGTGGCGAGGGCATGCTCACGCCCGCCGGAGCCGATTATGAGGATGCGCATTGGCGGTTTAGGGCGATTGACTTTCGGGGTGGACAGGCCGTCCAGGCGGCTGTGAACGTCGCCGTCTATGTCATTGATAACACTGACTTTATCTGTGTTATCTGTGGGATCTGTGGCCCCCGTCTGTGTTTGTGATAGCCTAGCATACTTGTCCCGTCGGTCGCGGACCGGCACAGGGACCTAGATTCTGGTCGAGAGGGGGTGACTACAGATGGCCGAAGTGAAATTGCAAGAGGGTGAGTCGATTGAAAGTGCGTTGCGACGTTTCAAGCGCAAGGTGCAGCAGGAAGACATCATCAAGGACATCAAGAAGCACTCCTTCTATTTGAAGCCGGGTGACAAGCGCCGCGCGAAGCAGGCGCTCGCCCGGAAGCGGAATCGGAAGAAGGCTCGCCGCGAGACCGAATAAGACCTGGGGCTTGGGACTTGGGACTTGGGCAAGCCCCAAGCCTCAGGTCCCCAGCCGCTAGGTTCTGTCTCGTGGTAACATTCGACAAATTTTTGGGGCCAGAAAGCGCTGTTCGTGGCGTTTGAAACGCCCGCGTAGTCAGGGTTTTCTCGACGCAGGGGATCTAAGCGAATGGAAATCGTCGAACGTACCGTGAACGATGTGACCGTGCTCGACCTCAAGGGCAAGATGACCCTGGGCGAGGGCGACGAGTTGCTGAAGGACAAGATCAACAGCCTGCTGGCCGCCGGCAAGAAGAAGCTGTTGCTCAATCTCGAAGGCGTGCCGTACATCGACAGCGCCGGCCTTGGCGAAGTGGTGCGGACCTACACGACGGTGAGCCGCCAGGGTGGCAGCCTGAAGCTGCTGAACCTGACCAAGCGCATTGAAGATCTCCTCTCGATTACGAAGTTGCTGACGGTATTCGACACCTTCGACTCGGAGGCGGAAGCCGTCAAGAGCTACAAGTAAGTGGCGACGCGGTCCTCGGTCGCGAACCTGATCATTTCGCTGCGACCGGATCAGTGGACCAAGAACCTGATTGTCTTTGCGGCACTGATTTTCGCCGTTAAATTGCTCGACCCGGCCGCCTTGGCGCTAGCTTCGGCGGCCTTTTTGATTTTCTGCGTCCTCTCCGGGTGCGTCTACCTGATCAATGACGTCTCGGATCGCGAGGCCGATCGCCAGCATCCGTTGAAGCGGCTGCGGCCGATCGCCTCAGGCGCGCTCGGCGTCGGCACCGCCCTTGCCTGGGCGATTGGACTGAGCGTCGTCGCGTTGGCCGCCGCATACGCGCTGCGGCCGCTGTTTGCGTTAACTGCCGCGGCGTACCTGGCGCTCTTCGTCTGGTACACGCGCACGCTCAAGCATGTCGTGATTCTCGACGTGATGTCGATTGCGATTGGCTTCGTGCTGCGGGCCGTGGCAGGTGGTTTGGTAATCGGTGTGCCGATCAGCGACTGGCTGCTGGTCTGCACTATCCTGCTGGCACTGTTCCTGGGCCTGGCCAAGCGGCGGCATGAAATCACCATGCTGGCCGACGGGGCATCGGGACACCGGCGAATTTTGGAGGAGTACGATCCGTACTTGCTCGATCAGATGATCGCGATCGTAGCGGCCGCCACGTTGGTCGTCTACATCATCTACTGCGCGAGCCCCGAGACAGCCGAGCGGTTCGGCACCCCGTTGCTGGTGCTGACCACTCCATTCCCGATCTACGGCATCTTCCGGTACCTGTACCTCGTGCATCGCAAGCACGGTGGCGGCAGCCCCTCGGATTTGCTGTTGCGGGATCGCCCGCTGCTAAGCTGCGTGGCGCTCTGGGGCCTGGCGGTAGTCACGATTATCTATCGGCCGTACGCGTCGTAACTGGGACGTGACGCGCTCAACAGTCGCCATACGCAAGACCTCGCCCGCAACGGTCCTCCGGGACACTCATGCGGTGATGAACCTCGCCGGCTATCAGGACGTCATCGCGAAGGACGCGGATACCGCGCTCAAGGTCAACATCTCCTGGCATTTCTTCTTCCCGGGCTGCTCGACCACGCCGTGGCAGCTCGACGGCGTGATTCGCGCCATGAAGCAGGACGGCTACGATCCGGCGCTGATCCACGCCTGCCACAACCGCACCGTGGTGATCGACGCCCACCTCGGCGAAGAGGCCAACAAGCAGCTGCCGGTCGTCCAGGCGCACGGCCTGCGCAACGTGCACCTCTACGAAGGCGACGAGCCGTGGATCAACGTGCGCGATGCCGTCGGCAGCGCGATCGCCGACAAGTTCCTGTGCCTGAACCAGGTCTACCCCGACGGCTTCATGATCCCGCATCGCTTCATCGGCGAGAACATCATCCACCTGCCGACGGTGAAGACCCACGTCTTCACGACCACGACCGGGGCGATGAAGAACGCGTTCGGCGGGTTGCTGAACGAACGCCGCCACTGGACCCATCCGGTGATCCACGAAACGCTGGTCGACCTGCTGATGATCCAGAAGAAGATTCACCGCGGTGTGTTCGCGGTGATGGACGGCACCTTCGCCGGCGACGGCCCCGGCCCGCGCTGCATGGTGCCGCACGTCAAGAACGTGATGCTGGCCAGCAGCGACCAGGTCGCGATCGACGCGGTCGCGGCCAAGCTGATGGGCATGGATCCGATGTCGATCAAGTACATCCGCATGGCCCACGACCTGGGCCTCGGCTGCGGCGACCCGCGCGACATCGAGATCGTCGGCGACGTCGAGGCGGCCAAGGAGAACTGGCAGTTCACCGGCCCGTTCAAGAAGATGACGTTCGCGTCGAAGATGCAGCACCACATCTACTGGGGGCCGCTGCGTAAGCCGATCGAATGGTCGCTGAAGACGGTGCTGGCGCCGTGGGCCTACATCGCGAGCGTGATTTACCACGACAGCTTCTGGTACCCGGTGAACGCCGAACGCCAGATGAAACAGGCGCTGGACAGCCCGTGGGGCCGATTGTTCGAGAACTGGGAACAGCTCACGCCCGACGCCAACGGCTATCCGCAGGTGGGCGAATCGCCCGCCGCCATCACGCGTGCCGGCATGCACGCATTCAAGCAGTCCATCGGCATTCTCGGCACCTGCATCGCAGAAGCGCCGGAGTTTGCCAGCCGGAAACGCCGCCAGGTGGCGAAGTCCGAGTCCTGAGGTTTATCGATGAGCGAGTTCACCATTCGTTCCGAGTCGGTCGACGTCGAGCAGATCATGAAGCAGATCCGCGCGCGCATTCTCGAGAAGCGCGGCGCCGACTACACCGAAGACCAGATTCGCGAGCTGGCCAGCGTCCGGCTCGAGAAGTTCCTGGAGCCGCGTAACCTGCGCTCCGACCTGCTCGAACAGTTTCGCCGCAGCCGGCCGCAGGTCGAGCGGACGCCGCTCGAGCCGCCGGTCATCGATCCGCCCTATGCCTTCGACGACCAGACGCTGTTCACGTCCCACCGCGCCGGCATGCGCCTGCTGCGCCGGCTGTTCAGACCGCTGCTGAAGCTGTTCTTCAATCCCAACACGCTCAACCAGGTACTGCATGCGCAGGCGCAGTTCAACCTCGACCTGATGAAGCGGGACGCACGGCGCCGGATCGAGCACCACGAAGAACGCCAGCAGTTCGAGCGGTCGCGCGGCGAGTGGAACGCCCTCTATTACGAGGTCCTCCACAACCTGGTGCTCGAGACCACCCGCATGGGCATCGAGACCCAGAACCTGCGCATGCGCGTCGAGTCGCTGTCGAGCCGGCTCGATTTCAGTGAACGCCGCGTCCGCGCGCTCGAGGGCGTTGTCCAGTACCGGCCCGAGGTGATCGAGGGCCCGGTGCGGCGCGATCGCGACGACGACGAACCGGCGGCCGCGCCGGCCATGAGCCGCTCGCTCGAGGGCTTCGTGCCCACCGGGCAGCAGGGACAAGCCCAGGCCGGCCAGGGCGACGGCAGCCGGAAACGGCGGCGGCGCCGCCGCGGCCGTCGTGGCGGCACCGGCCTGCCAGGCGCACCCGGCATGGGCGGCGCTCCAGGCGCCCCCGGACAGCAGCCGGGCCCGCAGGACGGCGAGGCGTATGAGGGCGGTGATTCGGACGGCCCGGACGAAGGCGAGGAGGGCGAGGGCTTCGACGACGCCGAATCGCCGGTCGCGGCAGCACCCGAGGCCGCTCCCGAGGCACCTGCCGCAGCCCCCGAGTTCGCGCCGGACGCGCCCGGCGCGCCCGGTTCTTCAGACGACGGCAAGCAGTGAAGGTCGCGGTCGTCGTCCAGCGGTACGGCGCCGACATCAACGGCGGCGCCGAGCAGCATGCGCGCTACGTGGCGGAGCACCTGGGCAAGCACGTCCAGGTCGAGGTGCTCACCACCTGTGCCCATCGCGACTACGTGTCATGGAAGAACGAGCTGCCGGCCGGCCGGGAGGTCGTGAACGGCATCATCGTCCATCGCTTTCCGGTGGCGGTCGAACGCGATCCGGTCGTGTTCGCGAAATGGTCGGAGACGGTCTTCACGAAGACCCACTCGTATCGCGATGAACTGGCGTGGCTCGAAGCCGAGGGGCCGACCAGTCCGGCGCTCGTCAGCCACATCAAGGCGCACGAAGCCGACTACGACTTCTTCATCTTCTTCAGCTTCCGCTATCACCACTCGTTCCACGGCTGCCGCGCGGTGGCGTCGAAGGCGATCCTGGTGCCGACCGCGGAGCGCGATGGCGCGCTGGGGCTGGGCATCTTCCGGCCGGTCTTCCGCGGCGTGCGGGCGCTGATGTACAACTCGTTCGAGGAGCGGGCGCTGATCCAGGGCGTCTCGAACAACCAGTCGGTGCCGGGCGTGGTCGTCGGCATTGGTTCCGAGATTCCCGAGCGCTCGAACGGCGGCCGGTTCCGCCAGAAGTTCGAGATGCGGGATCGCTTCGCGATCTACGTGGGCCGCATCGACGCCAACAAGGGCTGCGTCGAGCTGTTCGAGTTCTTCGAGCACTACAGCGCGGCCCTGGTCGACGGCATGCACCTGGTGCTGGTCGGCACGCCACACGTCCCCATTCCCAAGCACCCGCGCATTCACCACCTCGGGTTCCTCGACGACCAGGACAAATACGACGCGATGGCCGCGGCCGAGCTGCTGATCATGCCGTCCTACCTCGAAAGCCTGTCGATGGTTGCGCTCGAAGCCTGGGCCATGGGCAAGCCGGTCCTGGCCAACGCCAAGTGCGACGTGCTGCAGGGCCAGTGCCTGCGCAGCAACGCCGGACTGTTCTACGAGAACTTCCGGGAGTTTTCGGAGACCCTGCGCGCGATCGACTCGGGGCCCAGCCTGCAGGCGGCCCTTGGCCGCAATGGCCGGGCTTTCTTCGAACGTCACTACGCGTGGCCGGTGATCGAGAAGAAGTACGTCGACATGCTGGAGCAGCTGTCGAAGGAAACGCCGGCACCGCAACTGGAGCCGATGCCGGGCTGGTTCACCAGCCGCCGGCGCACGCTGCCGCCCGCCGAAGGCGTGGTGAAGCAGCTGCCGGCCGGACCATACCGCGAAGTGAGCAGCGCACCGTCACCCGTCAGGACCGCCGGCCGTGAGCGGCCCGCCGCGGTCAGCGCGCAGCCGGTCGTAAACCAGCCGCAACAGCCGGTCCGCCCACAGGCGCCGCGCGACCCCCGCCGCGACCAGCAGCGCCGCGATCACCGCGGCCCGCGCCCGAATGGACGGCCGAAGCCAGACGGCTCCCGGGCACCGGGCGCCACTCCGTCCGCTCGGCCCGACGGGGGGAGATCGGCCGACGCCCAGGGCAGGCCGCATGGACCGAGGCCTGAAGGCAGTCGGCCGCAAGGTGCGCGTCCCGAGGGTGGCAAGCCCGCTGACGGCCGCGGCCGCGACAACCGGCGCAGCGGGCGTCCGCAACGCCGTCGACGGCCAGGCGGGGGCAGCGCCGGCGGCAGCGGCAATGGTGGCGGAAGCGGCAGCGGAGCCAAGTAGTGGCCATCGCGATCCACCAGGTGCTCGCCACGCTGGGCTACGGCGATGCGATTGGCAACGAGGTGCTCGGCATCCAGCGGGTCCTGCAGGGTGCCGGGTACCAGTCTGAGATTTTCGTGCAGAGCGCGGATCACCGGGTCAAGGACCTGACCGTCGACTACCGCGACTTGCCCGAGGCGAGTCATCCCGACAACATCCTGATTCACCACTTCTCGATCGGCTCTCGGGCCTCGCGGCTGTCGTACGCGCTGCCGGAACGCATGGCGCTGGTGTACCACAACATCACGCCGCCGGAGTACTTCGTCGATGTCCACAAGACGCTGGTCAAGCAGTGCTTCCTGGGGCGTCGCGAGCTCACCTTCTATCGCGACCGGTGCGACCTCGCCTTGGGCGACTCGGAATACAACCGCCAGGAACTCGAGGCTGCCGGCTTCCCGGTGACAGGCGTGCTGCCGGTGGTGCCTGACTTCGGCCACCTGGCGGGGCCGGCCAACTACATGCAGGCCGGCCAGTACAACGACGGCTGGGTGAACGTGCTGTTTGTCGGCCGGGTCATTCCCAACAAGCGGATCGAGGACGTGATCCGGTGCTTCCACGCCTACAAGCGGTGGTTCAACCCCCGGTCGCGCCTGCTGCTGGTCGGCTCGTTTGGCGGCTTCGAGAAGTACCTGTCGATGGTGCAGCAGTTTGTCGCCGACATCGGCGCCGATGACGTGCATTTTCTCGGCCACGTCTCGAACGAGGAGTTGACGGCGTACTACGAGCTGGCCGACGTGTTCCTCTGCGCCAGCGAGCACGAGGGCTTCTGCGTGCCGTTGATCGAGTCGTTCCACATGGGCGTGCCCGTGTTGGCCTACGCCGCCACCGCGGTGCCCGCGACCATGGACGGCGCCGGGGTGCTCTACACGAACAAGGATCCGATGCACGTCGCCGCGCTCGTCGACGCCATCGTCAGCGATCGCGACCTGAATGAGCGGATTGTGGCCGGCCAGGATGCGGCGCTCGACCGCCTCGAGGCCAAGGACTTCGGCCGCACGCTGCTCGGCTTCGTCGACCAGATGCTGGCGACGCCCCGGCGTCCGCATCCCCCGGTCGCGTTTGATTTCTGGGATCAGGTGCGCATGCGCGAGGAGCTCGAGGAGCTGTGGCTCTATCGTCCCTCGGCCTACCACGCGCTGCCGTCCGAGCCATGACCGGCCCTCGAGTGATGTTCGATGATCGTTAATCAGTGGGTTCCGGCGGCCCACAAGGGCGATGCGATCGGCGACTCGGCTCGCCGCGTCCGGGGCCTGTTGCGCGCGCTCGGCCACGAGTCCGAGCTCTACGCGATGACGATGGACGACGACTTGCGCGGCGACGTGCGGCCCTGGACCGATCCGTCGGCCAGACGCGGTGACCTGACCATTTTTCACTTTGCGCTGGTCTCGCCGATGACGGCCGAGTTCGCCAGGTTGCCGCACGGCCGCGTGCTGCAATATCACAACGTCACGCCGGCGCACTTCTTCGCGCCCTACGACCCCGAGGTCTTCCGCCTGGCGGCGCTCAGCCGCGCCGATCTGCGCACGCTGGTCGGGCACACGGACATCGCGCTCGGCGACTCGGAGTACAACCGCCGGGAGCTGGAGGAGATGGGGTTCACCAATACCGGCGTGTTCCCGATCGCCATCGACACCGATCGCATTACCAAGGCGCCGCGGGTGCCCTCGCTCGAGTTCATGCTCACCGACGGCCCACTCCTCAACTTCCTGTTCGTCGGCCGGATCGCGCCGAACAAGAAGATCGAGGATCACATTCGCATGGCCGAGCACTACAAGCGCTACGTGGATACGGCCTATCGCTTCATCTTCGTCGGCAAGACCGACGCGTTCCCGCGTTACTACAACATGATCCGGCAGCTGGTGAACCAGTACGAGATGCTGGAAGACCGCTTCATCTTCACCGGCCCGGTGCCCGACGCCGACCTGGCCACCTACTACCGCACCGCGCATGTCTACGTCTCGCTGTCGGAGCACGAGGGCTTCTGTGTCCCGCTGCTCGAAGCCATGGCGGCCGATGTGCCGGTGCTGGCTTACGCCTCGACCGCCGTTCCCGACACCCTGGGCGGCGCCGGCGTGCAGTTTGCGCCGAAAGACCTTGAATACGCCGCCGAGCTCCTCGGGGAGCTTGCCTACAACGACTCGCTCAGAGCGCAGGTGATTGCCGGACAGCGCGCCCGTCTCAACGATTTTGGCGACGCCCGGATCCGCCGCGACCTTGAAAGGCTGACCTCGTGAAAATTGCATTCATCGTTCAACGCTACGGCGCCGAGATTCTCGGCGGTTCCGAGTACCATTGCCGGCTGATTGCCGAACGGCTGGCCGGCAAGCACGAGGTCGAGGTGCTGACCACGTGCGCGCGCGACTACATCACGTGGGAGAACGAGTATCCCGAGGGCACCGACCGCATTCGCGGCGTCACGGTGCGGCGCTTCAAGAACGCGCACACCCGCGACATCAACGCCTTCAACCAGTACTCCGACTGGATCTTCAACCACCCGCACACCCGCGACGATGAGATGTCGTGGCTCGAGCAACAGGGGCCGTGGTGCCCCGCGTTGATCGAGTACCTGCAGAAGCATCACCGGCAGTACGACGCGCTGATCTTCTTCACCTACCTCTACGCGCCCACCGTGCTGGGCCTCGAGATCGATCCGACGCGCAGCATCCTGGTGCCAACGGCACACGACGAGCCGGCGATTCATCTCGGGATCTACCGCGAGATGTTCGCCAAGCCGTCGGCGGTGGCGTTCAACACCGAGGTGGAGAAGAACTTCCTGAAGACCACCTTCGAGTTCCGCGCGGCAGCCGAGGAAACCGTCGGCTGCGGCGTCGACCTGCTGCAGGACCAGGCGCAGCCGGACGAGCCCGAGCCGGAGGACGAAGACGAGATCCACAAGCGGCTGCCGCAGCACCTGCGGGCGCGGGGTGCGCAGTTCCGCCGCCGGCACCGGTTGCAGGGCCAGTTCCTGCTCTACGGCGGGCGGATCGACGCCGGCAAGGGCTGCGAGGAGCTGATCGAGTACTTCACCAGCTACAAGGAGCAGGGCGGCGAGGCCGCGCTCACGCTGATGGGCGTCAAGCTGATGCAGCTGCCCGAGGTGCCGTGGGTCCGCTTTGCCGGCCTGTTGTCGGAGCGCGAGCGCCTGCAGGCGCTCGAGGCCGCCACGATCGTGGTCGTGCCCTCGCCGTTCGAGAGCCTGTCGCTGCTGGCGCTCGAGGCCATGGCGGTGGGCACGCCGATCCTGTGCAACGCGCGCGCCGAGGTGCTGGTGGATCACTGCGTGAAGAGCAACGCCGGCCTGTTCTACGCCAACCGGGACGAGTTCCTGGAGTGCGCCAAGTTGTTGCTCGCCGACGAGAAGATGCGGGAGCGCATGGGCCGCAACGGCAAGGAGTACATCAAGCGGAACTACCGGTGGGACGTGATTATGTCGAAGTATGACCGCCTGATCGGGTCGTTGCGCCGATAGGCCGGCGACTTACTCTGCCTTGCGGCCGTCCGGCTTTGCGTGAAAGCCGATTCGGCGGGGTGGAGCGACGGGCGGCGCCATAAGCTGGCGAATCGCCTGAAACACCAGGTTGAATTGCTTCGATGACTTCCGCTCCAACGCAGCCAGCCTCTTGGCGAGGAGTGCGTTGGACTCAATAAGCATGCGGAACCGCACGAACGCCCGCATGATCTCGATATTCACCTGCACAGCTCGCGCGCTGCGCAGCACGCTCGACAGCATGGCCACCCCCTGCTCGGTGAACGCCAGCGGCCGGTACTTCCGGTGGCGGCCACGACCGCTTTCTAAGGTCACAATCTGTGACCTTAGTCGCGAGGCTTCGGTCGGTGACAACTGGAACATGAAGTCGTCTGGAAATCGTGCGGCGTTGCGGCGAACCGCCTGATTCAACGCCTTGACGGGCACCCCATAGAGTTCGGCCAGGTCGGCATCGAGCATCACTTTCTGCCCCCGCACCAACCGGATGGAGGTGTTTACCCTCTCAGTGGAGACGTGCTTCAAAGTCATCGGCGTCGTTGCTCTGCTCCCGAAAGTCTACGCCGGCCCAGCCGCCGATATACTGAACGGATGCTTCGCTCTGCACAGGTTCTTGGCCTCATCCTCTGCACCGGATTCGCGGTGGGAGCGCAGCCGCTCGGCCAGCGGGTGCCGCTGACGCCGGCGGAAACGCTACTGGATCCAGCTGTTCTACGGGCGATTGACGAACAGCCACTGACCGCGGAGTCCTCGGCGCAGACCGCCGGCACCGACCCCGCTGCTGGCTGGATCCTGCTGACGTGCCGCGAGGACGAGTGCGCCGCGGCATCGCGCGCCGCCCGCAAACTGAGCTCGCTCGTGGCCAGCAAGACCATCCCGCCACCGACCCGATCGATTCGCGTCGCATCGGCGATCGACGAGTCGACCGTGACGGGAGTCAAGGCGGCGATTCACGTGGCGGAACTGGCCGACCGCCCGCTCCAGATTATTCGTGGGCCGTGGTCGACCGCATCCATTGGCGACGAAGTGGTCGAGGTCCTGCTGCGCCGCGCCGGATACATGCCTGAGGTGCGACCGTTCGAACAACTCGGGCAGTTGCGACTCGACCCATACGGCATCCCGACGACGACGATCGTAGTGAACGCGTGGGCATCGCGCGATCACGCCGCGGCCACCGCCGCCGCAGCCGCCTACTTCCTGGCGACGCTGCCGAACGATGGCGCCGAAGCGCTGCTGTCACACCTCATGGTCGGCGCGCACGCCCGGCTGGCCGAGGACGGCCGGCGGGCGGTGGCGCAGATGGGACCCACGCAGCGGGCCAGCGCCGACGTACTCATCCTGCTGGGCCAGGCAGTCGACCGCGAGCAACGGCGCATCCGCTCGATTGCGCGATTCATGCCGGTGCCGCTCGATGCCACGCTGGCCAGCCGCATGGCCGACATGGAGAAGGGCGTCGCGTCTGTGTGGACCAGCCTCGGCATGACCAGCTCACCCTTTGTGCCGCCGGCCGAGCGCATCCGCGGGCGTGGCGGCGATGACCGCCGCGTCCCCAGGCGCGTCGCTAGAGCGACTGGCACGGCCGATTCGGTAGTGTTGAAAGTGGCCAATCACGCGGACGTGGCCTACGAGATCGTCAACTTCATCGATGGCACGCGCACCATCAGCGACATTCGTGACGCGGTCATGGCCGAGTTCGGACCGATCGGCCTGCCGGTGGTCGTGCAGTACCTGGAGGCGCTGGCCGCCTCCGGTTCAGTCACGCTCAAGTAGCAGATCCAGGTCGGCCAGCAGCTTCTCGATGTCGTGCGGCAGCGTGGCGTTGTAGACGCCACGGAGGCGGCCATCGCGGTCGACCAGCAATGCCTTCTCGGTGTGCAGGAACTGATCCGTGGCCGCCTTCCCCGCCTCCAACCGGCCATCGTCCGCAAAGTACGACGTCCGTGCCAGGGCGTAGATCTGCTCGGGATCGCCCGTGACGAGCTTCCATCGCTCAGGGTCGATGCCACGCATCTTTCCGAAAGCCGCCAGTGTCTCCGGCGTGTCGTCCTGCGGTGTCACGGAGTACGACACCAGCACGGCGTCCCGACCGTCGATGGCCTTCTGCACCTTGGAGAGCTGCGTGACCATCGCCGGGCAGATACCCGCGCAGCGCGTGAAGATGAACGACGCGACGTGGGCCTTGCCCACGACGTCCTGCCGCGTGATCGGCAGGCCGGTCTGCGCCACCAGCGAGAACTCGTCGATGGCGTGGCTCGAAGACCGCGTCCATCGGGGCGTGAGCTCGGCGCTGTCATAGAACGGCAGTTGGGGCGTGGCCTTGACCGCCTCGTTGACCAGGCCGGCCGTCACCAGGGCAATGGCGCCGGCAAAGAGCATGATTCGAGTCATCGCGATTCCTCCACCGGGCGGCAAGGCCGTGCGTTGACGAAGCCGTAGCGGCGGCCGTTGCGCATCTCGTAGTTGATGTAGAGCGTGCCGTCTTCAGTCCACGCCTGCTGCAGGCCTTCTTCCTGTCCGTTGAAGAAATGCCGCACCTCGTAGGGCCGGCCGCTCGGGTAGAACGTTCGGCGCTCCTCGAGTATCGGCGGGGCCGCGCCAGGCAGCGTGCTCGCCAACAGCAGTAAGAGTCCCAGGGTCTTCATTGCACCGTCCCCGCGGTGCCGCGGAAGCAGCCCGAGATGTACGGGACGGCGGTGGTCGTGTGGTAGTGATAGATGCCGCTCGTGAACTCCGGCGTCGCGGACGTGTGACCGTTGCAGGCATCGAGGTCTGACGGCGTGCGACCGTCACTGTCGATGGGACCGTATACCGGGAAGCCGTCGAGCAGCACGCCGACCAGGCGGCTGCGGCTCGACGCGGTGATCGAAACCGGCTCGAAGTGATAGTGATACTGGTTCGACGGGCTGGGATGCCCGTTGTAACGATCGAACGAGACGATCTCCGACGTCAGCGGCTGCCGCATGGCCGCGTACTGGTTGAACAGGACGACGCCGTTGACCGAGACACCAATGGGTCCCATGGGGGTGTCGCTGGTCGCCGTCGCGGTGGCCGGCGACGACGGGATACGGAACGTGAGGTTCTGCGACGCAATCAGGTGTGGGTTGATCTGCATGCCGGCGTGGGGCGCTTCGTAGCTGGCACTGCTCGCCCCCCAGTAGGGACTCTTGTGGTCGGGCAGGTTGTTGGTGCGGATGGTCACGGTGGCGCCGTCGATCGAAACGGTCACGGTGTTGACGAACTGCGCATACATGGCCTGTACCCCGGACGTGGACGGGGCCGCCGGGGTCGTGGGTGTGGTCGGCGTCGTCGGGGTGGTCGGAGTCGTCGTAGTCGTGGTCGTCGTGGTGGCAACTGTCGTGGTTGGCGCGGTGGGGCTGATGCTGGCGGCGCTGGAACCGCTGCATGCCATCACGGTGGCGGCGAAGGCGGCCAGGCTGGCGGCGCCGAGAAGTGGGTGTGTCATCAATGTCCTCCTGCAACATTGGACTGGTCGAGCGTTAAGGAATGGCACGGCCGAACGCCTGACTTTGTAAAGCCACGGTAAAAGTTCCCCTTTTTGTTCGTGGCGGCACTAAAGTGCCGCCCTACTGGCACATGGAAACCACGCGGCTGCTCTTGATCGAAGACGATGAGAAGTTCTGCCGGCTATTGCGGGACTACTTGTCGCCGCTTGGCTACGAAGTCGAGGCGTCGCATGACGGCCGCGACGGGCTGGCACGGGCACAACTGGGCGGCTACGCGGCGGTCATCCTTGACGTGATGCTGCCCGGCCTGAGCGGCTTCGACGTCTTACGCGAACTGCGGCGGACCTCGCAAGTGCCGGTGTTGATGCTGACGGCGCTGGGCGACGAAGTCGACCGCATTGCCGGCCTCGAGATCGGCGCGGACGACTACCTGCCGAAGACGTTCTCCACGCGCGAGTTGCTTGCCCGGCTGCGGTCGGTGCTGCGGCGGTCCTCGATTACCGTGGCCGCCAGAACCGACGCCAGGCCCGCGCCGCGGTCCCTGGGCTCGTTGTGGATCGATCCCGCGGCCCGCATCGCGACGCTCGATACGCAACCGCTGGTGCTGACCAAGGTGGAGTTCGACCTGCTGTTGGCACTGGTTGACGCGCCCGGCCGCGTCCGCAGCCGTGAGCAGCTGTTGCTGGCCGCCGCCGATCGCGACTTCGAGGCGTTCGATCGCTCAATCGACGTCCACGTGTCGTCGCTCAGGAAGAAGCTCGGCGACGATCCCAGGACGCCGCGGTTCATCGAGACCATTCGCGGCATTGGCTACAGGATGCTGGTCGGGGCGGGTGGGGCCGGTGATTGAACGCCTGCGTCGATCGCTCGGTGCCCGCATCTTGCTGCTGGCAGCGCTCAATCTGTTGCTGCTGCTGGTGATCGGACTGGCGGCATTGGGCGTGAGGGTGCCGCGGAGCCTCGGCGAGATGCTGATTCAGTCGGCCGAGCCACGACTGCAGGATGTCGCCAGGCGGATCGCCCTCGACCTGGAACGCACGCCGGCATCGGCGGCGACGGCGCTGCTGGAACGGTACGGCACCGACTTCCGCACCCGCTTCATGTTGGTCACCAACGACGGCAACGACGGCAACCACGTCGCCGGGGTGCCGTTGAGGCTGCCGGCGGAAGTGCTCGCCGCGCTCGCGGGCCCGCCGCCCGAGGGCAGGCGACCCGCTGGCCGGGGTCTTCGAGGACCGGGTGGTCCACCCGACCGGCTCGGCCCACCCGACGACCGTTCAGGGCTGCGCATGCCGCAAACACCAGCGCGGCTGGTGTCGGTGAGCGGCGGTCCCAAGACATGGATTGTCCTGCGCACGCCGATCCGCTTCTCGGACACGCCGGAGATCATTCCCGGCTCGCTCATCGTCGTCCCCTACGCCGGGTTCAACGATCCGCTGCTGTTCCCGATTCGCTGGTTGTGGTGGTCGATGCTGGCGGTGGGGGTGACCGTGGCGTGCTGGTGGCCGCTGCTGCGCGGCGTCACCCGCAGCCTTGGGCGCATGGAGCACGCGACCTCGCAGATTGCAGAGGGCCGCTTTTCCACGCGGCTCAACATCGCACGGACCGATGAAGTCGGCCGGCTGTCGGCGTCAATCGAAGCGATGGCGGCCCGCCTCGGCACGCTGGTAACAGGGCAGAAGCGCTTCCTGGGCGACACTGCCCATGAACTGCGTTCGCCACTGGGCCGCATGCAAGTGGCACTGGAGATTCTCGACACGCGCGTGCAAGCGCCCGAGCGTGCCTACGTGCAGGACCTCAAGGACGATGTCGAGGCGCTCAGCCGGCTGACCGACGACCTGCTGCAGTATGCGCGAGCGGAACTGGCCGACCGAACCGTTGTGCCGGCGTCGGTCAACGTCGCTGACGCCGTTGCCAGGGCCATCGCGCGCGAGAGTCAATCAGGCGTGGGGTTCGAGGTGCGAGTATCCGACGGCTTGACCGTGACGGCAGATCCCGCGCTGTTTGAACGAGCCGTCGCCAACCTGCTGCGCAACGCCGTGAAGTACGCCGGCGGCGCCGGGCCCGTGGAGATCGTCGCGAGCAAAGAGAGCGGCGTGACCGTCATCACCGTTTCTGATTCCGGTCCTGGAGTTGCCCCCGAGTCGATTGAACGGATCTTCGATCCGTTCTTCCGCGAGGATGTGGCGCGGAACCGAAAAACGGGCGGCGTCGGGCTGGGGCTGGCGATCGTCCGGAGTGCGGTCGAGGCGTGCGGAGGTTCGGTGAGTTGCCGGAACCGCCAGCCGCACGGTTTAGAAGTGCGACTGGCGTTTCCTGGGAGTCCAGAGTAGTCCGGCTAAAGCCGGACGCTACTGCTGCGTCATCGTCGATCCGGCCACCGGCGCTGGCCCATTCAGCAGCGCGTTGAACACGAGCTTGAACGTGCCGTGGGTCTGGTTGCGATGCTGCGGGCGGAAGCCCATGAGCACCACCTTCCCCTGCCCCATCTTCACCGACACGGCGGCCGCCTTCCTGGCAATCACCTGCTCGCCCAGCAGCCATCCGCTCTGCAGGATGTCGCGCTCGATGTACGTCGCCAGGATGTCGACATCGTGGCTCCGGTCGGTCGACGTCACTTCGTAGACCTGGCCGCCGGCCATGAACAGGGCCAGGCCCTCTGCGGACATGCCGTAGGCCAGTGGATGGCTGTTGTTGAACGTGACCTTGAGCGTCGAGCCCGGCGACCAGAACTGCTTCGAGGGCAGACCGGCCACGATGTTGCGCAGCGGCAGGCCAAAGCGCTGAATGGCCAGGTCGCCGGCGTTCGCGAACGTCAGCAGCGTGCCGCCCTTCTCGACAAACGCCTGCAGAGCCTTCACGCCTTCGGTGCCAAAGCCGCTGCGGAACTCGGCCGGGGTGTTGTCAGGACCACCACCGAAGCCGAAGCCACCACCGCCAGCACCGGCCGGCGGCCGCTCGCCGGTCATGGCGGCGATGGAATCGGCGGGCAGCACGATGGTGTCGTACTTCGACTCGAGGTTGCCGGCCTTGAGCTCTGCATCCATGATCGACTTGAACGGCACGTTGAAGTGCTCGAACATCAGGCGGGTCCAGCCTTCGTCCATGTTGCCGCCGCCGTAGCGCTGATACATGGCGACCCGGGGCTTGCGAAGCGGGTATGCACCGGTGGTCACGGCTGACCTCAACGCGACAAAGTCCACGCCGGTCTGTTGGGCGATGGCCCCCACGTCACCCGGAGCCACCAGGAAGTCGCCGGCTTTCACGCTGCCGTCGATCGATGCCTGGCTGGCCCGGCGAACGCCGATGCCCTTGTCGAGCAGAAGATACGCGGCACGGAAGCTGTCGTTCAGCCGGCCATCGAGCACATAGCCATTCGCCGCGCTGGCCACCGCCGTCCCGGCCATGGGCACATTCGCCGCCAGCTTGACGAGGTCGGCGGTGATCTTCTCGCTGATCGGATCGCTGCGCACGCCCATGAACTCGCCGAAGGTGTCGGTGGACATGTCGTACGGGCGAATCGGGTTGCCTTCGAGATCGCGCGTGTAGGTGTTGTCCGGATAGAAGGTCCGGCCCAGCATCCATCGCACCAGTCCCTGTTTCGGTTGCGCCATCGTCACCACGAAGGAGCCAGGGCCGTAGACCCGTCCATCGGCGATGAACTGTGACTTCGCCTGGTGCACTTCGACACCCGATGCCATCAGCATGTTGGCCAGTTTCTTGACCGTCTGGCGATCGTGCTGGTCGGCGGCGATCGCATAGGCCTTGACCGGCGCGTTGGCGCCGCGCTCGGTTTGCCGTGTGCCCTTGAGGTACATGTTCCACAGCACCGTCTCGCGATTGCGCGCCGCCAGGTCGACTGTCGCCCAGGCCGAGATCTTCTGCTGTTCGACGATGTCGCGAACGCGCCACCAGCCGCCGTTCCAGAGGCTGGGCATGGTGGTCTGCACTTCGTAGGCGGGCAGGCCGCGGGCACCGCCACGCAGCTGGTCCGGATGCATGAACATGGGCGTCGCCAGGCGCGCACTGGCGGACTCGGTCAGCATGCCGGCGATGTTGTGGAAGGGCGTGATCCAGTGGAAGCCCATGTGGCCCCAGCCGGAGTAGATCGCCGAACCGATCACGCCGGTCTTGCCGGCCGCCTCGAGCTGGTTGCCCATGTGCGCGCCCCACCACGACATCTCGCGCCACACCAGCGGGTCACCGCCCGGGCGAATCGGCTCGGCGTATGGAGGGATGTAGAGGCGGGCATTGCCGCTGCCCATCTGGTGATGGTCGACGTACGCCTGCGGCAGCCAATCGCGGTACATCAGCTTGCCGAGATGCTGCGACTCGGGCAGGTTCAGCGCGAAACCGTCGCGGTTGTTGTCGTGGCCGGCGTACTTCTGGTACAGCCACGGCAGCCCGGCGGCTTCATGTTCAGTACCGACGTACTTCATGTACCAGTCGGCAATCATCTGGGTGCCATCCGGATTGATCGACGGCATGACGATGCTGATCACGTTGTCCAGCATGCGCGTGGCTTCCTCGTCCGTGCGGGTGATGCTGTCGTAGACAAACTCCGGCGCGGTCTGCGCCGCAGCCACCTCGTTCGAGTGGAGCGCGAACGACTGGATGACGACGGCCTTGGCGCCGGCGATCAGCTTGCGGGCCTCGGTTTCCGACAGGCCGCGTGGGTCGGCCAGCCGCGCGTTCGCCGCGCGCAACTGCTCGAGCCGGGCCAGGTTGGCAGGCGACGAGATGAAGATCGCCAGGTACGGCCGGCCTTCGCTGCTCTTGCCCAGTTCGACGACCTTCAGCTTGTTCGAGGTCTTCGCCAGCAGCTGGTAGTACTCGTGCAGCTTGTCCCAGTTGGCGAGCTTGCGATCGGCCCCCATCTGGAACCCGAAGAACTTTTCGGGCGAGGTGACGGCCGCTGGCGCAGCCGATTGCGCCTGGATGGTCTGTGTCTGTAGTGAGGCGCTTGCGACGAGCAGCGCCAGTAGAACGACGGTGGTGCGAATGCGGGCTGTCATTCGCAGCATCTTAGACACGAGGCCAGCAGATCAGAAGCCTATTTTGCTTCTGATCTACCGACCTCCTGCGGATTACTCTGGCTCGCCGACGGTCTCGAGTTCGTCGCCGTTCTCGGCCGGGCCGGGCTCGGGTTCGGCGCCCGCGGCCGAGGCCTTCTTGCGCCTGGGGCGGATGTCGTAGCGCTTGATCATCTCGTTGAGTGTGGTCGGCTTGATGCGCAGCAGTTCGGCCGCCCGCTTCTGCACGCCGCCGGCGGCTTCGAGCGCCGACTCGATCCACTGGCGCTCGTAGGCCACCGTCACTTCCTTCAGCGACACCCCTTCTATCGGCATCACCACGTGGGGCACCTGGAACGACGGGCTCTTGCGCACCTGGTCGGGAATCAGCTCGGTGCCGATGCGCTGGCCGGTCGCCAGCACCACCGCGCGTTCGATCACGTTCTCGAGCTCGCGGACGTTGCCGGGCCAGTCGTACTCCATCAGCTGGTCGAGCGCCTCGGGGGCAACCTCGATGTTCTTGCGGCCGTTCTCTTCGCCGTATTTCTCGAGGAAATGCTGCACCAGCAGCGGGATGTCGTCGCGGCGCTCGCGCAGCGCCGGCAGGTGAATGCTGATCACATGCAGGCGATAGAACAGGTCCTCGCGGAAGCGGCCCTCTTCCATCTCGTGCTTCAGGTCGACGTTGGTGGCGGCGACAATGCGCACGTCGACCTTGATCGTCTCCATGCCGCCCAGGCGCATGAACTCGCGTTCCTGCATGACCCGCAGGAGCTTGGCCTGGGTCTCGATCGGCACGTTGCCGATCTCGTCGAAGAAGATGGTGCCCTTGTCGGCCAGGTCGAACATGCCCTTCTTCGGATAGACCGCGCCGGTAAAAGCGCCCTTGACGTGGCCGAAGAGGGTCGACTCGAGCAGGTCGGGCGGCAGGTTGCCCGAATTGACCGCGACGAACGAGCGTTCGCTGCGCGCCGAGTTCTGGTGAATGGCGCGGGCCACCAGTTCCTTGCCGGTGCCGCTCTCGCCGGTGATCAGGATGGTCGAGCGGCTCGGCGCGGCCTGGATGATCAGGTCGAACACCTGCTTCATCCGGCTGCTCTTGCCGATGATGCCCGAGAACTTGTGGTACCGCGCCTGCAGGTTCTGCTTCAGCGCGACGTTCTCGGCCACCAGTTGACGGCGTTCCACGGCGTTGCGCAGTACCACCAGCACTTCGTCGTTCTTGAACGGCTTGGTGATGTAGTCGAACGCACCCTTCTTCATCGCCGCGATGGCGCTCTCCATCGAGGCGTAGGCCGTCACCATCAGCACCGGCAGGTCATCGTCGTGCTTCTTGATCTCGGCGAGCACCTGCATGCCGTCGAGGCCGGGCATCATCACGTCGACGATCACCGCGTCGAACGGCAGTGACTTGGCCAGCTCGAGGCCTTCCTGCCCGTTCGAGGCCAGCCGCACACTGTAGCCCTCGCGCTCGAGGAGCGTGCCGAGGATGTCGCGCATCACCTCTTCGTCGTCGATGACGAGTATGGACGCATTTCGTCGCATGTTCACTGTCCTGCCCGCTGCTGCAGAGTGGGGACCGCCACCGAGGAGCCGTCCGGCGCGCCCGCGAATCGAATCTCGAAGCGCGTGCCGGCCCCCGGCGTGCTGTCACATTGAATGGTGGCCTCGTGCTCGCGCACGATGCCGTAGGTAATCGACAACCCGAGGCCCGTCCCCTGGCCAATCGCCTTGGTCGTGAAGAACGGATCGTAGATGCGCGCCAGGTGCTCGGGGGCGATGCCGTTGCCGGTGTCGGACACCTCGGCCACCGCTTCGCGGCCATCGAGCCGGGTCGAAATGGTCAGCCAGCCGCCGCTGTTCATGGCATCGCGCGCGTTGAGGAAGAGGTTGAGGAACACCTGCTGCAGCTTGAACTCGAACCCGATCACCTTGACCGGCTCCGCGCTCAGCTCGCGGCGCACCTTGATGCTGCCCTTCTCGAACTGGTGCTCGAGCAGCGACAGCACGTCGGCAATGACCACATTGAGATCGACGATGGTGCGCTCGGATTGTTCCGCGGCGTTGGGCCGCGACAGGTTGAGCAGGCCATTGACGATGCGGGCGGCGCGGAACGTCTGCTTCTCGATCTTCTCCAGCACAGGCGTGCGCGGGTCGGCCGGGTCGGCGTTCTCGAGCAGCATCTGGGTGTAGCTGGAAATGCCGGTCAGGGGCGTGTTCACCTCGTGGGCCACGCCGGCCGCCAGCAGGCCGAGCGACGCCATCTTCTCCGAGATACGCAGCTGCTCTTCCATTTGCGAACGCTCGGTAATGTCCTCGAAGATCACGATGGTACCGGCCTGCGAGCCGCCAGCCATGGTCTGCAGCGGCACCGTGGTCACGTTGACCAGCAGCCGCTTGCCATCCTGGCCGTGGCGAGCGATCAGCGGCACCCGGAAGATGGTCGTGCCGTCCGGGTGATCGCGCCGGGCGGCGCTCAGCAGTTCGACCAGCTGAGCATCGAAGAGCTGATCGACGTGGCGGCCCAGCACCGCCGAGCGCGCCGGCCCGTAAAGCTGCTCGAGGGCCGCATTCCATCGCACGACCTGGTCGCCAGGTCCCAGGACCAGCAACCCATCGTCGAGCGATTCGAGGATGTTTTCGTTGAAGGCGTGGAGGCGGTCCAGCTCGGAGGCCTTGAGGTGCAGCTGGCGGTAGAGCCGGCCGTTCTCGATCGCGGTGGCGGCCTGCGCGGCCACCGCGGTGACCAGGGCGGTGTCTTCGCTGCTCAGCGGTTCGCCGCTCGATCGCCGGCCGAGCGCCAGCACGGCGATGGCGGCGTCCTTGGTGATGCAGGGGACGAAATAGAAGATGCCGGCGTCGCGCCAGAACTCGACTTCCTCCGCGGTGAACCGGGTGGCCGCCAGCGGATCGTCGAGCCGCACGGTGTGGCCGCCGCCCAGGCGCGCGCCGACGCCCGACGCCGCCAGCAGGCGCGGCGGCGCGGCCTCGAACCCCTCCGCGCTGATGACATCGAAGTCGCCCGCGTCGTTGGCCAGCAGAAAGGCCATGCGATCCAGCTCGATGGTCTCGCGCACGCGGGTGACAAGACGGTCGGCCAGGCGGTTCAGATCGAGGTCGCTGTTCAGCTCGCCGGCAAAGCTCACCAGCGCACGGCGATAGTCGTAGCGGTCGCGGTAGAAGGCGCGATCGATCGCCTTCTGCAGGCCTTCCTTCACCGGCTTGGCCAGCAGGATCACCACGACCGTGGCCAGGAACGCGATGACCCAGCGGTGCTGGGCCTCGCCGTCGAGCATCTGGTTGCCTGAGGCGCGCAGGATCAGCACGTAGATGGCGACGATGGCGGCGACGGCAGAGGTGTAGACGAGCAGGCGCTTCAGGATGATCTCGACGTCCATCAGCCGGTAGCGGATGATCGCCGAGGCGAAGGCGAGCGGCACAAAGCCGAGCGGGATGGCCGACAGCTCCATCGGAATGGACGCGTCGACGCCGAACGCGAACGGAATGGCGTAGGCCACGCCGAATGGAACGGCTCCCAGGGCCGTGCCCCAGACGATCCAGCGCAACTGGCGCTTCACCGTCACCGAGCGCGCCCGCGAGAGGGCGCGCAGCAGCACCGCGAGCCCGGCGGCGCCGAACCCCACGAGATAGACGTACTCGAGCCGGTCGAGCAGCGTCACCACGCGAATGAAGTATTCAGGATCGACGCTCGAGCGCAGCACCGCCAGCGTGCGGGTCGACCCCAGCACCGCGCCCGGCAGGTAGATGGCCGGCAACCACCGCGCGAGCACGGCAGAGTAGCCCGGCATGTGCGGCCGCTCGGGGAAGACCAGCGTGAAGTGCAGGAACATCGCGGGCAGCAGGCTGACCGCAATCACGTCGCCCCAGTAGAAGACCCAGTCGACGCGATCGAGCCGGCCACTGAACGAGAAGGTGAAGACACCGAAGAACGCGACCGAGAGCCAGAAGAAGTGCAGCGTCGCCTGGTCGGTGGGGCGGCGCGCGCGCACCGCGGCGCCCACCAGCAGCGTGAAGATGCCCACGGCGGCGAGCACGTAGTAGAAGAGGCCGGTGCCGCTCGGCATGGGCGCAAGCGAGACGGTGGCAATCTGCTGTGATCCGAGACGCAACAGCGTGTAGGAATGCCGTTCGCCCGCGTTCGCCTCGTGCTGCAGGGTCAGCACATCGTCGCGACCGTCAACCGGCTGGTTGTTGATGGCGAGCAGGATGTCGCCGGGCCGGATGCCGGCGCGGCTGGCCGCCGAGGGCGACGCGACTTCAGCGGCAACCACACCAACCGCGCGCTCGACCCAGAGCACGCCGTCTTCAACTTCGCTGGACGTCGCGCGCGAGATGACGTTGGTCAATCCGAGGGCCAGCAGGCCGAGCGTGACCGCCACGGGCAATGCCGTTTGCCGCCACTCACGCCACCAGGATCCCGGGTGCGAAACAGCCATTCCTGTCGTTGGTTCAGTGTTGCCTAACAAGACAAATCTATCCGGTCGTTCCAGAGCAAACGCCATACCACGAACTCAGCCGACTGCTGGCCGCTAACCCGTTGATATATATAGTGTTTCTGGCAATGCCACGGCCCGAACCTGGTATCTATCCAAGCAACCGTCGCATCGATCCAAAACTTAGTATGCGCCGAAAACGGCCTGAAATGCTGAACTCTTGTTCAGGGAGGGCCGAGGCGGGCGCTGCTTGGCTTCGGTCGGAGCGAGGGCCAGACGAAGCGCGAAGCGCGAGCCCCACGAGGCGGCAGAGCCGCCGAGCCCTACGGCGCGGCGCAGCCGCGACGCCTAGAACTTGACGGTGAGGCCGCCGACGATCCGCTTGGGCGGACGCACGACGAGGATCTCGTCGTAGATCGAGGCGTTGGCGAGCGATTCGTGGAACAGGTTGCGGACGCCGACCAGCATCTCCCACTCCGACGCGCGGAAGTTCATGAACGGCAACGACTGGTTGACCTGCAGGTCGAACCGCGCGTTGAAGGCGGGCAGCGAGTCCTGGGTCGACGCCGCGAAGCCGGAGTTCAGCTTGTACAGCAGGACCACGCGTGTCGCGGTCATCGGAATCTCGGTCTGCAACGAGGTCGTGACGTCGTGGATGCGCTCGTTGGCGCGAATGGCCGACGGCACCCACCGCGCCAGCACGGCGTACTCGACCGGCGTGGTCCGCGCCTGCCAGGTGGCGTTGGCTACCGAGTAGTCGACCGAGCCGCGCAGGTTCTCGAACCACGCGTGCGTCAACGTGACGCCGACGCCACGCACCGCGGCATTGCCGGCGGCACCGACATAGTAGTGACCGAGCGCCGCCGCGGCGCTGTCGCTCTTGCGCAGGCCGAACACGGTGACCGTCTGATCGTTGATGTGTTGCCCGAACGCGCGCACGCCCAGCGTGGCGCGGTTGAACACGCGGTCGACGCCGACTTCGTAGTTGTGCAGTTCCTGGGTGCGGATGCCGGCCGCTGAGATCGGCGCGAAGGTGCGCTGCGGCGGCAGGTAGGCGGCGCTCGTCGGCGGCAGGAACTCTTCGGCGCCGGGCGCGCTCACGTCGCGCGAGGCCGAGAAGCGCACCCGCACGTTCTTGGTAGGTGACAGCGTGGCCGAGAGGCGCGGGCTGAACAGCGACGGTCCCTCTTCGAGGTAGTCGTAGTGCGCGTAGGTGGCGCCGTAACTGAGCGACAGATAGCGGGACACTTCCCACTCGTCGTAGGCGAACACCGAGCCGACATTGCGCGCCGAGTCGGCGACCGCCATCAGCGCGGCCGTGTTGCCGCCCTCGTAGCGTTGCAGGCTGTACGACATCCCCACCTGGTAGCGATGCGCCACCGGCGCGGTGACGACGTAGCTGCCGGCAAGCATCCACGAGCTCAGGTCGTTCTGGTTCATCGCCGCGCGCACCGTCCAGTCGCCGTGCGAGCCGACCGGCGCGCCCAGCGAGAAGAAGGCCACGCTGCTGGTGCGTTCGAGTTGCAACAGCTGCAGCGGATTGTCGAAGGTGCCGGTGGTCAGCAGGTTGACCTGGCCGCCGAGCGAGAGGTCGCTGAAGAGCGCGGTCGCCGCCTTGGCCGAGGTGCCCACGGCGCGGCCCAGGAACTGGAACGAGTCGGTGATGAACCAGTCGTCATCGTCCTGGACAATGCCCGCGCGGGTTTCGGCATCGCGGAGCACGCCGCGTTTGAGGTGGCGGAGCCGCCAGGCGAAGTCGCTTTCGTCGCGGCCGGCCTTCTTGTCGCTGGCGTCGAGCGGGGCGCCAATGGCGGTGGTCGCCACGCCGGCCTCGGCGATACGCGGCGCGCCGGCGCCGGCCTCGCGGCGAAGCGTGAACGTCGACGCGCTGCGCGTGGCGGGCCGCACGTTCACCATGGTGCTACGCGGCGCGTGGAAACCCTGCAAGTGCGCGCGCAGCAAGTACGGTCCGGCGGGGAGTTGGCGCAGCGTGAACTGGCCGCCCTTGTCCGAGACGGCAAACGCCGTCGTCCCACCGAGAGCGGAAATCACCACGCCGTCGAGCGGCTTGCCGGCTTCGTCGACTACTGACCCTTCGATGTGGCCGGTCGTCGCGGCAGCGAGATTGGTGACGCGTTCGAATTGAGCGGTTTGTGCCGAGGCAGGGGTCGAGTGCAATGCCAGCAGGCAGAGCAGGGAAACCGGGGCGAGCAGGCGACGGGGGGTGCCCATCTGGAGTAAGCCGCCCGCCCCCCCCAAAGGGGAGGAGCGGGCAGTCTGCATAGTCTACGCCTTTCGTCCGCCTTCGCCAAGGCTGCGGCGGACCAGGCGGCGCGGTTGGTCCCTACCCTTTGATGGTGAACTTCACGTCCCGGGTAATGGTCTTGTTCGCGGCCTTGTCGGTGATCTTGATGGCCAGGCGGAAAGCGCCCTCGCCAAACGAGGCCAGCGGAACCGTAATGCCACCGGGAACCGGGAACTTCGCCGGGTCGAACTGGGGCGGCAGCATGGCGGCGTTCACGACCTGGGGGTTGGTCTTGTTGAAGAACTTCTCGGTCCCGCCCTCGGTCTTGTGGAATTCGTACTCAAGCGTCAGGTCGGGCTTGCCGGCCGCGTCGAGGCCCGAGTTGTAGACCTGGAAAAAGATCGACAGCTCTTCGGCCTTCTTGAATTCCATGTCGGGCGCGGGGATCAGTTCCTGCGCGCCGAACACGAACGGACGCTCACGCGCCTCTTCGGCGCTCGGCGCCGCGGTCAGCATGTTGACCTTGTCGGCAACCAGGATCGTGCTGGTGTTCAGCTCGGCGTTGTAGAAGTCCGGCACGGTGATCTGTGTCTTGAGCACGCCCATCTTGGCGACGGTGTTGCGGGGCGCCTTCTCGGGCAGGCGCTCCTTGTAGGCGATGTAGACGTCGTAGGTGCCGGCCGTCGCCATGAACACGCGGTTCAGCTTGGGCGCATCGCCGGCGACCTGCGCGGCGGGCACGAAGTGGATGTCGTCCCAGGGGTACTCGACCTTCTTGGCTTTCGGGTCGGGCACGGCGGCCGGGTTGACGACGCGGATGTAGAGCGCGGCGTCCGTCTTGGGCGCGCCGTTGACGTTCAGCACGAAGGGCACGAACGTGCGCGCCTCCTGCGACTTCATGAAGAAGGGCTCGATCGACATGGTGATGTCGGTCGGGGCAGGCTGGCCGGCCATCACGCCGTCCACGAGCTTGACGACCTGCTCGATCTCCTGCTGCTCCTGCTTGCTGCGCTTCTTCTCGTCCTTCTTGGGAGCCTGCTGGGCCACCGCAAAAGATGCCGAGACCACCAGCGCGACTGCCACGGCCATTGCACGCCGAAATACCATCATCAGTTCCCCCTCAAAACTTGCGTTCCCGGCGCCTTCGCGCAACCTGACGACGCGAGAGGCGCCGCGGATCACCCGATCATAGGAGGGCCGCCGCCGACAAGTCAACCACGCTAAAGCGTTGTCACAGTAGAGGTTTAGAGCCAAACTGGAGACATCCGAAGACGACCTTCTGGTGATAAGGTGCAGGAGTTTCCACCATGCTGCGTGATGACGTCCTGGTAATTGTTCTGGCGGGCGGAGCCGGTGAACGCCTGGCCCCCCTCACGAAGGATCGCGCCAAGCCCGCCGTCTATTTCGGCGGGCCCTATCGCATCATCGACTTCGTCCTCAGTAACTGCATCAACTCGGGCCTGCGCCACGTCTTCATCGCAACCCAGTACAAGTCGCTGTCGCTCAACCGGCATATCCGCCAGGGCTGGACCGTGGTGTCGGAGGAGCTCGGCGAGTTCATCGAGATCCTGCCGCCCCAGAAACGGGTCGGCGAGCAGTGGTACCAGGGCACGGCCGACGCGGTCTACCAGAACCTCTATTCCATCATTCGCGAAACGCCCAAGTACGTCGTGGTGCTGGCCGGCGATCACGTCTACAAGATGGACTACCAGAAGATGCTGCGGTTTCACGTCGACCAGGAGGCCGAAGTTACGCTGGCCGCCATCGAGGTGCCGATCGAGGACGGCAAGCGCTTCGGCATCGTCGCGGTCGACGAAGAGGACAAGGTCACCGGCTTCCTGGAGAAGCCGCAGAATCCCCCGCACATGCCCGGCCATCCCAACATGGCGATGGCCTCGATGGGCATCTACGTGTTCGACAGCAACGTGCTGATCGAGGCGCTCAAAGAGGACGCCGCGAAACCGAACAGCAATCACGATTTCGGCAAGGACATCATCCCCGCGTTAATCGGCCGCGGCCGGACCTACGCCTACCCGTTCTACGACGAGAACAAGAAGGCGGCGAAGTACTGGCGCGACATCGGCACGCTCGACGCCTACTACGAGGCGCAAATGGACCTGTGCCACGTCAACCCCGAGTTCAACATGTACGACCCGGAGTGGCCACTGCGCACCTACATGCCGCAGGCGCCGCCGGCGAAGTTCGTGTTTGCCGAGGACTGGCGCCGCGGCGAGGCGCAAGACTCGCTGATCTCGCAGGGCTGCATCGTCTCGGGCAGCCGCATTCACGGCAGCATCCTGTGCCCCAACGTGCGCGTGCACAGCTTCTGCAGCATTGAACAGTCGATCCTGATGCCGGGCGTACGGGTGGGACGCCATGCCCGGGTCCGGCGCGCGATCGTCGACCGCGATGTCGACCTGCCGCGCGGCGCGATGATCGGGTTCAACGCGGAAGAGGACCGCCGCCGCCACACCGTGTCGGAAGGCGGCGTGGTCGTGGTGGCGCCCGGGGAAGAGCCGTTCGTGTCGCCGATCTCGGAAGAAGCGCTGAGACTTGAAGCAGAAGCCGACCGTCGCGGCTGACACGGACATTGACACAGAGGACACGCAGAACGCAGAGCCTGACTTTCAGAAAAGGCTTTCGTTGAATACCTACGGCCAAATAGTTACTCTGTGTCCCCTGTGTCCTCTATGGCTTCCTATAGGCACCTATGAAAATTACTGAGGTTCGTGGACGCGAGATTCTCGACTCGCGCGGGAATCCAACGGTCGAAGTCGACGTCACGCTCGACGGCGGCGCGCGCGGTCGCGCCGGCGTGCCATCGGGCGCCTCCACCGGCGAACGCGAGGCGCTCGAGTTGCGCGATGGCGACAAATCGCGCTACCTCGGCAAGGGCGTCCGCCACGCCGTGGCCAACGTCAACAACGAGATCGCGGCGGCGCTGAAGGGCGGGGACTTCACCCAGCGCTCGCTCGATGACGCCATGATCGCCCTCGACGGCACCGCCACCAAGAGCCGGCTCGGCGCCAACGCGCTGCTGGGCGTCTCGATGGCCGCCCTCAAGGCCGAGGCGGCCAGCGCCGGCAAGCCGCTCTACGCGCACATCGCCGGCCTGGCGGGCGGCACTGGCGGGTACACGCTGCCGGTGCCGATGATGAACATCCTGAACGGCGGCGCGCATGCCGACTCGAACGTGGACTTCCAGGAGTTCATGGTCATGCCTCTCGGCTTCACCTCGTTCAGCGAGGGCCTGCGCGCGGGCGTCGAGATTTTCCATGCCCTGCGTTCGATCCTGAAGGGCCGCGGACTCTCCACCGGCGTCGGCGATGAGGGCGGCTTTGCGCCGAACCTCAAGTCGAACCGCGACGCCCTCGACGTGGTGATGGAAGCGATCGGCAAGGCGGGCTATCGCGCGGGCGAGGACGTCTTCATCGCCCTCGACCCGGCGGCCAGTGAGTTCTACGCCGGCAACGGGCGATACGAACTCACGCGATCCGGCGAAGGCACTCTCGATTCGGCTGCCATGGTCGCGCTGTGGGCCGACTGGGCACGGCAGTATCCCGTGATCTCGATCGAGGACGGCCTGGCCGAGTCAGACTGGGATGGCTGGAAACTGCTCACGCAACAACTGGGCGACAAGGTTCAACTCGTCGGCGACGATATCTTCGTCACCAACCCGGCCATCCTGAAGAAAGGCATTGCCGAGGGTATCGGCAACGCCCTGCTCGTGAAGCTGAACCAGATTGGCACCGCCACCGAGACGCTCGACGCCATGGCGGTGGCCACTGCAGCGGGCTATCGCTCGGTCGCGTCGCACCGCTCTGGCGAAACTGAAGACTCGACGATTGCCGACCTCGCGGTGGGCACCGCCGCCGGTCAGATCAAGACCGGCTCGGCGTCACGCAGCGACCGTATTGCCAAGTACAACCAGTTGCTCCGAATCGAAGAAGAGCTCGGCACCGCGGCGAAATACGCCGGCCGGGCGGCTATCAAGCAACTCAAGAGCTAAACACGAAGTTCACGAAGACCACGAAGAGACTCTCAATTGAAAGGCTTCGTGGTTTTCGTGACCTTCGTGTTGGAATTTTCTCCATGCATAAACTCGTACTCATTCGTCACGGCGAATCGACCTGGAACAAGGAGAACCGCTTCACCGGCTGGACCGATGTCGACCTGAGCGACAAGGGCCGCGAGGAAGCGCGGGCCGCCGGCCAGTTGCTGAAGCACGAGGGTTACGCCTTTGACCTCGTCTTCACGTCGCTGCTGAAGCGCGCCATCCGCACCAGCAACCTCGTGCTCGACGAACTCGACCAGTTGTGGCTGCCGGTGCAGCGCAGCTGGCGGTTGAACGAACGCCATTACGGCGCGTTGCAGGGCTTGAACAAGGCCGAGACAGCGGCCAAGCACGGTGACGCACAGGTGAAGATCTGGCGCCGCGCCTACGACATTCCGCCGCCGCCGCTGACGCCGGACGACCCGCGCCACGCCGCGCACGACCCGCGCTACAAGAACCTGGCGGCGGCCGAACTGCCGCTGACCGAGTCGCTCAAGGACACGGTGGCGCGCTTCCTTCCGTACTGGCATGAATCGATCGCCCCGGCGGTCAAGGCCGGCCAGCGCGTGATTGTCGCCGCGCACGGCAACTCGCTGCGCGCGATGGTGAAGTACCTCGACAACGTCGCCGACGGCGACATCGTCGAGCTGAACATCCCAACCGGCATTCCGCTGGTGTACGAGCTGGACGAAGCCCTGAAACCGATCAAGAGCTACTACCTGGGGGACGCCGAGGCCGCGAAGAAGGCGGCTGCCGCGGTCGCCCAGCAGGCATCGCAGCAGCCGTCAACCTAGTTTGTTTCTTCGACCTTGACCTCTTCCGCCGCGATCCGCAGGGACCGGAGGAAGCGGCGGTCGTTCACCGTCATGTCGAATGGCTTCCGGGGCACCAGCGCCTTGGAAGCCAACATCACCTTGGCAGGAACCGCCGCGCCAACGCTTTGCGGCTGGCCGCGGTTCACGAATCCCACCACGGCCTCGAGATTCACCTTCATCTCGTAACCGGCCGCGCGCGCCCGCTCGCGGCACGCTTCAACTTCGGCACTTCCGGAAACAGCGGCGGCAATGGAGTCGGCCAGCTCTCGAGCGAACCGGTTTACCACGTCATCCATAGGACGGCTCCCTCCCGTGGGGCAAACCTCCAGGTTCACCCGCAGTTCGCCAATCGGCTGGGACCGTCGGCATTTGCCGATGCGTGACCCACCGGGCGGCGGGTGGACAGCGGCGAAAAGTCGTCATCTGGTGGGACGATGCAGTCGGGAAATTCCACGACATTCTATGAAGGGGTTGGGGTCGTGTCAAGGGAAGAACGCTATAAGTTGTGTTTTTCCTGTGACTTGGGCGGATGACAGAGGGGCGCCCCCTTCCCCACCCACCCTACGATGGGCACGGAGCGCCCGAGCCCCCCGAAGGCCGAAGGCCGAGCCCCACGCGCAAGCGAAAAGCGGCGCGCCCCCACTACAATCGCTGCATGCGTCACTACGCCGACCCAGGCGACTTGGGAGGCTTCAACCCCGACTCCGAGCTGGGCTTCCCCGGCGAGTACCCGTTCACGCGCGGCATTCAGCCCACGATGTACCGCGGGCGGCTGTGGACCATGCGGCAGTACGCCGGGTTTGGGACCGCCGCCGAATCGAACCAGCGCTATCGCTACCTGCTCTCGCAGGGCGTCAGCGGCCTGAGCGTTGCGTTCGATCTTCCCACGCAGATTGGCTACGACTCCGACCATCCGCTCGCGGCCGGCGAGGTTGGCCGGGTCGGCGTGGCCATCGACTCGATCGAGGACATGGCGACGCTGTTCGACGGCATCCCGCTCGACAAGGTCTCGACGTCGATGACCATCAACGCGACGTCGATCATCCTGCTGGCGTTGTACGTCGCGGTTGGCAAGCGGCAGGGCGTGGCGCCGAAGCAGCTGTCGGGCACGATCCAGAACGACATCCTGAAGGAGTACATCGCGCGCGGCACTTACATCTACCCGCCGCAGCAGTCGCTCAGGATCGTCACGGACATCTTCGCGTTCTGTGAGCGCGAGGTGCCGCAGTGGAACACCATTTCGATCAGCGGTTACCACATTCGCGAAGCGGGCTCGACGGCGGTACAAGAGGTGGCATTCACCTTCGCCAACGCGATTGCCTATGTGCAGGCGGCGCTCGACGCGGGTCTCGGCGTCAACTCGTTCGGCCAGCGGCTGTCGTTCTTCTTCAACGCGCACAACGACTTTCTCGAGGAAGTGGCGAAGTTCCGTGCAGCGCGCCGGCTGTGGGCCCGGATCATGAAGGAACGGTTCGGCGCCACCAACCCGCGGGCGCAGCAGCTGCGCTTTCACACCCAGACGGCAGGCAGCACGCTGACCGCGCAGCAGCCCGACAATAACATCGTGCGCGTCGCCGTCCAGGCGCTGTCGGCGGTGCTCGGCGGCACACAGTCACTGCACACCAACGGGCGCGATGAAGCGCTGGCCCTGCCCACCGAGAACGCCGCGCGGATTGCCCTGCGCACGCAGCAGATCATCGGCTTCGAGTCGGGCGTCGCCAATACCGTCGATCCGTTTGCCGGGTCGTATCACATCGAGAAACTGACCAACGAGATCGAGGCCGGCGCGCGCGACCTGATCGCGCGCATCGAAGGTGTCGGTGGCACGCTCGCGGCGATCGAGGCCGGCTACATCCAGCGTCAGGTGCAGGAGTCGGCCTACAAGGCGCAACTGGCGGTCGATGCCGGAACCGCCGTCGTCGTAGGCGTCAATCGCTTCCAGACCGACGACCCTTCGACGATCGAGGTGTTCCAGGTCGACCCGGAACTGGAACGCCAGCAGACGGATCGGGTGCAGGCGCTGCGCGCCGCGCGCGACCAGGGGCGCTGGAAGTCGGCCCTCGACGACGTCGGCCGGGCCGCGCGATCCACCGACAACCTGGTGCCGCCCATTGTCGCCGCCGTCGAAGCGCACGCCACGGTGGGCGAGATTGCCGATACACTTCGCGAAGTGTTCGGTGAGTACCGGGAAGTCAGCCTTGACTGAGGCGGGTGGGACAGGTAGGGCTGGTGGGGCTGGTCGAACCGTGACCGAACCGCTGCTGTCGGTTCAGAGTCTCACGACGGTCTTCGACGTCAAACCGCGGCCCGTGGTGGCCGTCAATGACGTGTCGTTCGAGATCCGCAAGGGTGAAACCCTCGGCCTGGTTGGCGAGTCGGGCTCCGGCAAGTCGGTCACGGCCTTCTCGATCATCGGCCTCCTGCAACCACCCGGCCGCGTGGCCGGCGGCCGCGTGCTGTTCCAGGGGCGCGACCTGGCCAGCCTGCCCGAACCGGAGATGCGCAAAGTGCGCGGCGCCGGCATTGGTTTCGTGTTCCAGGAGCCGATGGCCGCGCTCAATCCGGTGATGCGCGTCGGCGCACATATCGCCGAGGCGCTGGTCGTGCACGGGTTGGCCGCGAAGGCCGAGGCGCGCAGCCGCGCCATCGAGTTGTTGCGCGCCGTGAAGATCACCGACCCCGAGAAGCGCGTCGACGATTACCCCCATCAGCTCTCGGGCGGCATGCGCCAGCGCGTGATGATGGCGGTGGCGCTCGCCTGCAAGCCGCCGCTGCTGATCGCCGACGAACCGACCACGGCCCTTGACGTCACCGTGCAGGCCCAGGTGCTCGACCTGCTGCGCGACATGAAGAAGCAGTTCGACTTGTCGCTGTTGCTCATCACCCACGACCTGGGCGTGATTGCCGAGACCGCCGACCGGGTGGCGGTGATGTATGCCGGGCGCATCGTCGAGCAAGGCACGGTGCGCGAGATCTTTCACCACCCAAAGCATCCCTACACGCGCGGTCTGCTGGCCTCGATCCCCGGCGGCGCCGCCGGGTCGCGCCTGCAGGCGATTGAAGGAACCGTTCCCAATCTGGCATCGCTCCCTGCCGGGTGCTCGTTCGCACCACGCTGCGGTGATCGCATGCCGGTGTGCGAGAGTGTCTTCCCTCCCGTGGTAGGCGGGTCTCAAGACCCGCCTCTACGTTCCGTGGAGCACTCGGTGCGCTGCTACCTGCACGGAGGCCGGCCGTGACGCCACTGGTTGAGGTCCGACACCTCGTCAAGCACTTCGAACGCGGCGGCGGCCTGTTCCGCGCCAAGACCGTCGTCAAGGCGGTGGACGATGTGAGCTTCGAGGTGAACGAGGGGGAAACGTTCGCGCTGGTCGGCGAGTCGGGCAGCGGCAAGAGCACGACCGGCCGTTGCATGTTGCGGTTGGTGGAGCCCACTTCTGGCGAGGTGTTGTTCCGCGGGCAGAACGTGCTGGGTTTCACCAACGCGCAGATGCGCGCCGCCCGCCGCGACATGCAGATGGTCTTCCAGGACCCCTACTCGTCGCTGAATCCCCGCATGCGCGCGTTCACGATCGTGGAAGAGCCGCTGGTGATTCACGCGATCGGCTCGAAGCCGGAACGGCGCGACCGCGTCGCCGACCTGTTCAAGCTGGTTGGCCTCGATCCGGCTCACCTGGATCGGTATCCGCACGAGTTCAGCGGCGGCCAGCGGCAGAGAATTGGCCTGGCGCGGGCCTTGGCGCTGAACCCGTCGTTCATCATCGCGGACGAACCTGTTTCGGCGCTGGATGTCTCGATCCAGGCGCAGGTCATCAACCTGCTGATGGACCTGCAGGATCAGCTGAAGCTGACCTACCTGTTCATTGCGCACGACCTGCGGCTCGTGCGGCACATTTCGACCCGGGTTGCCGTAATGTATCTGGGACGCATCGTGGAGATGGGCCACACGCAGGAGATCTTCGCCAACGCGCAGCATCCCTACACCAGGGCGCTGCTCTCGGCCGTTCCAGCGACCGACCCTGATGCCCCCCGCGCGCGCATCGAGCTCGACCCGTCCGGCCTTTCGCAGAACGCGCCTCTCAAGCAGATTTCAGAGGGGCATTTCGCAGCGGTGTAGCCAATGCTTCGACTAGCCGCTGCCCTTCTCGCAACGCTGGCCGCATTCCAGCCACCCGGCGCCGAAGCCGTCCGCGACCGGCTCGATGCGTACTTGCTGGCCTACGAACCGCAGCTGAGCACGCTCGTTGCCGAGGAGTTGCTGATCCAGCGTGACGGACCATCGCGAGACGCGTCGGTCACCGCGGCGCCAGACACCAAGAACCGGCGCATCGTGTCCGAGGTCGCCTTCATCAGCTTGCCCGGCGGCACCGGCTGGCTGGGGTTCCGCCGCGCGGTGAAGTTGAACGGCAGGGATCTACCCGATGCCGGCCCCTCACTGGGCGTGCTGCTGACCGACGGCGATCAGGACGACATGGACCAGGCACGGCTGCTGCTGGCCGAGAGCGCGCGGTTGAACCTGGGGCTGCCGCGCACCACCAACCTGCCCAACCTGCCGCTCGAGTTCCTGCATCCGCGTAACCGCCGGCGCTTCGCGGCCCGCGTGGACGGTACCGAGAAGATCCGCGGGCTCGAGACCACGCGCCTCGTGTTGGATGAGACCTCGTCGCCGACGATGATCCAGCGGCCGGAGGGCGGCGACATGAACAGCTCGATCATGGCGTGGGTCGAGACCACGACCGGGCGGCTGATTCGCGCGCAGGTGAAGACGCGCGATGCGCGCATCGGTGTGCTGCCGTTCGACGCGCTGGTGTGGGTCGATTTCAAGCCCGACGAGAAGCTCGGCCTCTTGGTCCCGGCCGAGATGAAGGAAGAGTTCTACGCCGGCCGATTCCGGGAGGGCACCGGCAACGCGAAGTACAGCAACTACCGGCGCTTCCAGACGACCGGCCGGATCGTCCCGCCGCCAGGCCAGTGAATCTAGGCGTGCGCTGCGTGGGCGGTCGCGGGGTTGATCGGCGTCTGGCGGACGTCCTTCGCCACCTCGCCGTCACGAATCGCGATCACCCGATGCGCATACGCCGCGATGTCGGGTTCGTGCGTGACGACGATGATCGTGTTCCCGGCCTCGTGCAGGCGCGCGAACAGCGCCATGATCTCGACGCCGGTCTTCGAATCGAGGTTGCCGGTGGGCTCGTCGGCGAGCAGGATCGACGGGTTGTTGACCAGCGCGCGGGCAATCGCCACGCGCTGGCGCTGGCCGCCTGACAGTTCGTTGGGCTTGTGGCTCATGCGGTGCGTGAGCTCGACCTTCTCGATCGCCGCCTTCGCCTGGGCGAGGCGCGCCTGCTTCGACATGCCGGCATAGACGAGCGGCAACTCCACGTTGGCGAGCGCCGAGGCGCGCGGCAGCAGGTTGAAGGTCTGGAACACGAACCCGATCTCTTCGTTGCGGATGCGGGCCAGCTCGTTGTCGTTCATCTCGCTGACCATCTTGCCGTTCAGCAGGTAGGTGCCCTTGCTGGGGGTGTCGAGGCAGCCGATCAGGTTCATCAGCGTCGACTTGCCGGAACCCGAGGGCCCCATGATGGCCACGTATTCGCCGCGCTCGATGGAGATCGACACGCCGCGCAGGGCATGAATCTCCTCATCGCCCATCACGTAGGTTTTCCAGAGGTCCCGGGTTTCAATCAGCGGCATATAGGAAGTCTACCAACCTAGACGTCAAAACCGGCTCCGGGGTTTCCGGAACGACGGAATCAGGCGCAGATCCGGTCAATCAGCTTGCGGAGGGCCGGCGATATCGCCTCCGGCGTCAGACAGGTCCAGTCGGCGCTGCTGACCACGACCACCACCAGTTCACCGGGGCCGTCAGGAGATCTACGTTGCCGGGTGGCGGCGTCCATGGCCTTGAGCAGCTCCCGCGGAGGCGACAGCTGCCGGCCAAACAGCAGCACCACGACGGGCGACTTTCCGGCGTGTACGCGCGACCGGTCGGCCAGGCTCCAGGCATCGGCGATGGCGGCGGCATCGGCCACCTCGTTCACCTTCACGAGCACCCGGGGAGGATGGCTCCCCAGGAAGCGCGGCTTGGCCACCGGCACGAGAGCCGCGTCGAACCCGCGCACCGCCGGCAGTTCGACGCTGCCATACAGGGTCTCGACGGCGGCCCGAACACGCCCGGTGATCGCCCGCTTGAGAATCAGGTCGCGGCCGGCGCGTTCGCTCTCGAACAGCCGCGGCCCGGACGCCGGGATCGGCGTCTGCGAATCGGACTCGACCGGGGGCTGCACCCGCGGCTCGGCCGCGATCGGCGCGGACGGCGTCTCTGGCGGATGGTGGGGAACGGCCGGTGGTGGTCCGGCACCGGCCAGGCTGGCGTCGTACTGCTCGCGCAGCGCCTGGTCGCTCAACGTCTTGTAGGCCACGGTCAATTCCGCCGCGCGGGTCGCCGCCATCTCCTGGAACTCCGGCCCCAGGTGCACCACCTTGTCGGGGTGGTAGCGGGCAATCTCGCGTCGAAAGGCCTTCTTGATGGTGTCGGCGTCGGCGGTCGGTGCGACGCTCAACAGGTCGTAGTGCGTCTTCAGGGCATGCCCTTCTTGAACTCGGTGACGTTCGTCATGGAGCCGGCCGGCAACTCGCGCGCGACCTTGCGCTCGCGCAACCGCCGCTCGCTCCTGGCTTCGGTGCCGCGCGCGCAGTAGGGACAGAACGTCCAGCCGGGTTGCAGGCTGCGGGAACACCCCGGACAGGCGCCACTCAGCCGGCGGCCGCAGTTCGGGCAGGCCACGAAGTCGAGCGCGACCGGGCCGCTGCAGCCCGGGCACACGCTGCGCATCTCGCGCACCTCGGTGACCACGCGCAGCAGTTCTTCAGCGGTCGTGACTCCGGCCTTCACCTTGGCCAGCGCGTCGTCGCCGAGCGCCAGCATGCCGGTCGACTGCGCCACTTCGCGCACCGCGTCCTCCGACGCCCGCTGCGCGATCATGCGGCGGATACGGTCAGTGATCTTCATCACTTCGTAAATGCCGATGCGGCCCTTGTAGCCGGTGTGGTGGCAGGCGTCACAACCGACCGGGCGATAGAAGGAAATATTTGCGGCATCGGCCTCGGTGATGTTCAAGGCGCGCAGCGTGTCGGGCGGCGGCGTGTACTGGCGGCGGCACGCCGAGCACAGGCGGCGGACCAGGCGCTGCGCGACGACGCCGATGGTCGCCGAGGCGATCACGTAGGGCTCGACGCCGATGTCGGTCAGGCGCGTCACAGCCGACGGCGCATCGTCGGTGTGCAGGGTGGTGAGCACGAGGTGGCCGGTCTGGGCCGCCTGCATGGCAATGCGCGCGGTCTCGTTGTCGCGGATCTCGCCGACGAGGATGACGTCAGGGTCCTGGCGCAGGATCGACCGCAGGGCGCTGGCGAAGGTCAGCTTGATCTTCTCGTTGACCTGCGTCTGGTTGATGCCGGGCAGCTGGTATTCGATCGGATCTTCGATGGTGATGACGTTGGTGCGCTCCGACTGCACCGACATCAGCGCGGAACAGAGCGTGGTGGTCTTGCCGCTGCCGGTCGGGCCGACCACCAGGATCATGCCGTGCTGGAACTTGAGGAAGCCGCGCAGGTCGTTCAGCGCCGACGCCGAGAAGCCCAGCTCCTCGAGCGGGGGCACGCCGCGGTTCTGGTCGAGGACGCGCAGCACCATCTTCTCGCCGTGCAGCGTGCGCAGGGTCGAGGCGCGGAAGTCGACATCCTTGCCTTCCTCGGTGGCGACGCGGACGCGGCCGTCCTGCGGCAGGCGCTTCTCGGCGATGTCCATGCCCGCCATGATCTTCAGGCGCGCGATCAGCCCCTCGTGGACCCACTTGGGCAGGTCCATCACTTCCTTCAGCAGGCCGTCGAGGCGATGCCGGATCAGCACGCCCTTTTCCATGGGCTCGACGTGCACGTCGCTGGCGCCGGCCTTGATCGCGCTTTTCACGACCAGGTCGACCAGGTCGATGATCGGCGCGGCCTCGCTGCGCTCTTTCAGGCCGGCAATCGGCTCGTGGCCGTCATCGTCTGGCCGGCGCATGAGTGCGGATTCGGCCGTGGCGTGCGATTCGCGCGCGCCGGGACGCGGCGCCGGGACGCTGCCCTGCGATGCCGACGTGCGCATCAGCGCCTTGTCGGGATAGCCGGCCGCGATCGCCTCGAGAATGTCGGCGCGGGTCGCCACCACCTGCTTGATGCGATAGCCGGTCTGGAACTCGAGGTCCTGGACGAGGCTGAACAGCAACGGGTCAGCCATCGCGACGGTGAGCAGGTTCTTGTCGAGCCGGACCGCGACGCACGAACGCTTGAGGGCCACATCCTTGGCGATCAGCGTCACGGCGGAGACGTCGGGCGCATTCTCGGCGAGGTTCAGGTAGGGGAAGCCGAGTTGATAGGCGAGAGCTTTCGCAATCTGCCGCTCGGTGGCGAGATTGAGGCGCACGAGGACAGCGCCGAGGCGTTCGCCCGTGCGCTTGTGCTCGGAAAGAGCCGACTGCAGGTCGTCTTCAGTGATGAGGCCGGCCTGGATCAGGCACTCACCCAGCTTCTTACGCATTCTTCCCTGTGGTCATCATAGAAAGGGCGAATGACCTTCGCAACCATGCTCGTCGAGCCATTCGTGGCGATGCCGTGCAATTGTGCGCACTGCCCGATCGTTGCCGTGACATCCCCTAAGTCTTTCGGCCAAGAGAGGTTGTCGCCATAGGGCCGTCTGGGGTTACGCTGTGCAGCAGGAACGCCGTGGATATCAACCGCCAGGACACCAGCCTCGGACAGGGCATCGACATCGACCTGCGGCGCCATGTCGCCAATCACCTGGCAGACCGGCGCGATGTCATCGTGGCCGACACGGTGGCGACGTTCCCGCTGTCGAGCGGCTCGCGGCGCCTCGATGCCGACTACTGCATGCGGCTGGGCAACCTCGTGGTGCGCCTGCTGTGTGACGCCGTCAACGACGGCCGCCTCGATGCCCGTGACTCGGGCACCAGCGAACTGGCCACGCTGGTCGCGGAACGCGAGGTTTCTCCGGAGCAGCTGTTCACGTTTGTGCACATCGCCATGGGCACCGGCATCGACGAGCTGTCGCTCGACCCGCGGGTCGGCGCCAATACCGAGCCCTGGCCGCAGGCGACCCAGATTGTCCGGCGCGCAGCCTTCGACCTGCTGGCGGCCTGGACGACCCGGTCGGTGCAAATGCCGCTGAAGTCGTCGATCGAGGATGCCTTGACGACGTTGCACACCCGGCCGGTGCTGGACGCGGTGCTGCCGAAGGAATGCTGCCGGGCGGAGCGCTTCGAACACTGGCTGTCGATGATGCTGATTGACGTCGACGACCTCTCGGGCATCAACCGCAACCATGGCTACGGCGTCGGCGACCGGATTCTCGAGCGCATGGGCATCCTGCTGCGCGCCTACTTCCGCCAGCACGACTGGGTGGTCCGCTACGCCGAGGACACGGTCGCGGTGCTGCTGCCGGAGACGACCCCCGCCGATGCCATGACGCTGGCCGATCGCACGCGCGTCATGGTCGAAGATCGGCTGACCTTCCGCGACTACCGCACCGACCAGCGCGCGGCCGTCACCGTCAGCGTCGCGGTGACCAGCGCGCGGGCGCTCGAGGGCGAACCGATCGACCATGAGCGGTTCGTGCTTGAAGCCGAGGCCGCCCTGGTGCGCGCCAAGGGCGGCGGCCGCAATCGCGTCGAGCAGGTCGAGCTGCTGCCGCGGCTGATCTCGGTCGAGGAGGCCACCGCCCGCCTCGGCACCACGCTCGAAGGGATCGAGGCGCTGGTGGCCGAGGGCCGGCTCGATCCGATCAAGGCCGGCCGTCACGTACGGCTGGAACGCGCCGTCGTCGAGGCGATGGTCCGCGCCGGCTCAGGCGCGTAGCCTCACACCCGCCAGTAGTCGCCCTTCCAGTCGGTGATGCGCAGCTTGATGGCCTTCTGGGTCGTCAGCTTGCCATCCAGGACTTCTCGCACCAGATTGGCCAGTTCACGGTCGCCGGCAAAGCGCAGCGCGACCAGGTGCTGCGGCGACAGCTCGCCGATGCGGGCCACGAGGTCGGCCGGCAGCAACTCGCGCATGCGCCGGTGCATCTCGAGCCGGATCACGCGGTCCTGCGCCTTGAGGGCCATCAAACGCGACGAGAACGTCGCCATCAGGATGCCGAACGCGACCAGCGCCGCAAAAGCGGTGGTCCGGTTTGGGTTCTGGAACAGGTTGCGCAGTTCATTGGCAAAGTAAATCGCGAGGATCGGCGCGGCGACAAAGTGAAACGGCGGAAAAAAGCGGGTGTGGTTCTTGTAGTTCTGGGCAGCGTGGGCCATGAGAGTCTCCGAGCGCATTGTATGCGCATCGCCGCCGATGCGGGCCGGGATCGGGCCGCGGATTGGACAACGGCGCGCGACCGCGCTAGACTCCTATCGAATTAGATAGGAGACGGCCGCGACATGGACAAGATCGACCTCCTCATTCTCAGGACCCTGGCGCTGGCACCGCTGCATGGCTACGGCATCGGCCAGCGCATCGAGCAGACCTCGGGGGGGGTGTTTCGCATCACCCTCGGCGCGCTTTACCCGGCGCTGAACCGGTTGGAGCGCACCGGGCTGGTCAAGGGCGAGTGGTCGGTGACCGAGAGCCATCGCCGCGCGCGCTACTACTCGCTGACCGCGGCCGGGCGGCGGCGTCTCACCACCGGCCAGAAGGCATGGGAGCGCAACGTCGCGGCGATGCTGCGCGTGCTGCGAGCGGAGGAGTAGCGCGATGGCGGGATGGTGGCGTCGCCTCGTTGAAGTGTTCCGCGGCCGGCAGCTCGACCGCGAGTCGGCAGAGGAACTTGCGCATCACGTCGACCTCCTGGTCGCGCACAAGGTCGCGGCCGGCGTGCCCGAGACCGAGGCCCGCCGCCTGGCTCTGGTGGAACTGGGGTCGATTCAATCCGCGCGTGAGCAGATCGCGGAAGGCCGCACCGGCTTCGCGTTCGAGCAGGTCGCCCGCGAGACAGCCTATGCCGCGCGCGTCCTGCGCGGGTCGCCAGGCGTGACCGCCTTGTCGGTGCTCACCTTCAGCGTCGGCATTGGCGCCAGCACGATCCTGTTCGCCTTGGTGAACGCGGTGGTGCTGCGGCCCCTGCCCTACCCCGATTCCGACCGGCTGGTTCGCGTCTTCGACACCAACCCTGCGGCCGGCATCGATCGCACCGGGGCTGCCAGCGGCAACATCGACGACTGGCGCCGGCGCTCGACGATGTTCGAGGGGATTGCCGGCTACTACGCGATGGGGCGGACGCTGACCACGGAGGGCGAGTCGGAAGTCCTGATCACCGCGCAGGTCAGTGGTGACTTCTTCCCGCTGTTGCGGGTGGCGCCAGCGCTGGGACGGGTGTTCACCGACGAAGAAACGCGGCGAGCCACGTTCAACGGCGCCGCCGCACCAACCGGCGCCAATCCAGTGGTGATCGTCTCGAATGGCGTCTGGCGGCAGCGGTTCGGGAGCGACCCCGGCATCATCGGCCGCACGGTCATGCTCGAGCGGCGCCCCTTCACGGTGGTCGGCGTGATGCCCGAAGGCTTTGCCATGCCCGACGGCGGCGTGCAGTTGTGGATGCCCTGGGACGTGTCGGGTCCGGGACCGCGTGATCAGCATTACCTGGGCGCCATCGCCCGGTTGAAGCCGGGCGTGTCGCTGCCGCAAGCGCAGGACGAGCTCGCCCGCGTCGCCGCCGCCCTTGCCGCCGACTACCCGGCGACCAACGCCGGATGGGGCGTGCAGTTGGCACCCCTCGCGGCTGAAACCATCGGCAGCACCGCAACCGTGTTGTGGGTGTTACTGGCTGCGGTGGGCCTGGTGTTGCTCGTGGCCTGCGCCAACGTCGCGCTGCTGTCGTTGATGCGGGGACTGGACCGCGCTGAAGAAACCGCCGTCAGGCTCGCGCTAGGCGCCTCGTCCGCGCGGCTGTTGCGAGAGTTCCTGCTGGAGTCGGCGCTGCTGGCCATCGCTGGCGGTGCGCTCGGCGCCGCCAGCGCGGTGGCGGGACTGCGGGTGTTGCCGCCGATCACGAGCGACCTGCCACGCATCGGCGAGGTCTCGCTCGACTACCAGGTCGTCGTCTTTCTCGCGGCGGTCACGGCGCTGACGGCGATCCTGTCCGGACTGCCGCAGGCGTGGCGGCGCACCCACGTCGGCGCGATGCCCGTGCTCGGCTCGGGCCACGCGCGGACCACCGGCACGCCCGAACGACACCTGCTCCGCGACGCCATCGTGGTGGCGCAAGTGGCGATGGCGGTGGTGTTGCTCGTGGCGTCGGGATTGCTGGTGCGCAGTTTCCTGCGGCTGCAGAGCGCCGATCCCGGCTTCGATCCACGGGGGGTTCTCGTTGCGCCGATCTTCCTCGACAGCCAGGCCTACAACAGCGGCGACCGCGCGCGCAGTTACTACCGGGCGTTGTTCGAGCGGCTGTCGGCCATTCCCGGGGTCACCGCGGTCGGCGGCGCCACCACGGTGCCGACCAGCCCGCTGGGGCCCGACTTCGAAAGGCCCGTGTGGCCCGAAGGCGCGGCCGCGGACAGTTCACAGCGCCTTCCCGCATCGGTGCGGATGGTGACGCCAGGCTACTTCCCGGTCCTGGGCCTGCGCGTCGTCAACGGACGGGCGATCGATGATCGCGACCAGCCGGCGGCGCCCCGGGTCGTGATGATCAACGAATCGCTGGCCGGCCGAATGTGGCCGGGCGAGAACGTCATCGGCAAGCAGCTCGTGGTCGACTACAGCACGGCCGGAACCTATCCCTACGAGGTCATCGGCGTGGTGGGCAACGTCAGCTTTCGCGGTCCGCGCAGCACGCCGGCGCCGGAGATCTATCTCCCGCATGCCCAACGGTCGTACCTGATCCTCAACGTGGTGCTGAAGTCGTCGGTGGATCCGCGCACGTTGATTCCGGCCGTCCGGTCGGTCCTGAGAGAAGTCGACCCGCAGAAGCCGGCCCACGGCCTGTACCTGCTCGAAGACCTGGTGGGCGCCACCTACGCGCGCGATCGCCAGGCCATGGTCACGCTGCTGGTGTTCGCGGGTGCGGCCATCTTCCTGGCCGTGCTGAGCGTTTACGGTGTGCTGTCGCAGCGCGTGCGCGAGCGCTCGCGCGAGATCGGCATCCGCATGGCGCTGGGCGCCGGCACGACGAGGGTCGTCGCCTGGGTCGTGCGATCGGGGTTGCGATTGATCGCAACCGGCATGGTGACGGGCTTACTCGCCGCGTGGTCGCTGTCGGGTGTGCTCGAGGGCCTGTTGTTCGGCGTGGCGCCCACTGACGCGGTGACCGCCGTCGCGGTCGTCGCCTTGCTGGGCGCGGTCGGACTAGTCGCCTCGCTCTTGCCATCGTGGCGGGCCACACGCATCGATCCGGTGGTGATCCTGCGTCGGGGCTAAACGGACGCCGACAAGCGGCCTTGCAGGGCCTCCCGGTACAAGCGGCTCAGGCCGAGCCGCGTGCCATTAAACAGCACCACGTGGTAGTCGCCGCCACCGGCGATCCGGATCTCCTTGATCTCGGTGGTGTTGACGAGACGCGAGCGGTGGATGCGGAAGAACTTCCGTTCGCCCAATTTATGCAAAGCGGTGGTCATGGTTTCTCGCAACAGATAGGCCGCGTCTGCGGTGTGGATGCGTACGTAGTTGCCTTCGGCCTCGGCCCAGAGCACCTGGTCGAGGTCGACGAACGCAACCCGTCCGCCGGCCTTGACCATCAGGCGGTCAGCCGGTGCGGTCGTCGGGCGGGCCGTCCGCAACAGCGCGGCCAGCCGTTCCGCCATTTGGCCGGACCGCTCCCGTTCGAGATGGCGGCGCGCGCGCTGCAACGCCGCCTGGAAACGCGGCCGTCCGAACGGCTTCAGCAGATAGTCGAGCGCCTGCACCTCGAAGGCGCGGACGGCGTACTCGTCGTAGGCCGTCACGAAGACCGTTGGCGGCATGCGATCGACGCCAATCGCTTCGATCACACCGAAGCCGTCGAGTTCCGGCATCTGCAGATCGAGGAACACGAGGTCGGGCGAGCCCTCGCGGATGCGGGTCACGGCCTCGGAACCGGACGCAGCGGTGATGGTGGCGGCGACGTCAGGCTCGGCCTTCAGCAGCGACACCAGCCGCTCGCGCGCCATGGGCTGATCGTCAACGACCAGCACGCTCATCGTCATGCTACCGCCTCGAGACTCCGGAAAGGAATAGTCAGTTCGGCCACGGTGCCGCCGCCGGGATTGGCGGTGAGGCTCAGGGACGCGGCCGGGCCGTACAGCCGATGCAGGCGCGCCCGGGAGTTGGCAAGACCTACGCCCTCGGTTGGCGTCCGGCCCGGCAGGCCCCGGCCAGTGTCGATGATCCGGATTTTCAGCGAACCAAGGGCGCGGGCGGTCTCGATGGTCAGCACACCCGGCTGGGACTGCGGTGCGAGGCCATGGCGAATGGCGTTCTCCGCCAGCGGCTGGAGAATCATGGTCGGCACCAGCGCCTCGAGCGTTGCCGTGTCGATGCGATAGGAAATCGTCAAGCGGTCTCCGAAGTGCACCTGTTCGATGTCCAGGTAGGCCCGCAGGTAGTCGAGTTCCTCGTCCAGCGCCGTTTCCTGCGCCCCGACCTTGCGCAATGTGATGCGCAGCAGGTCGCTGAGCCGCTCGATCATCGCATCAGCCTTGTCGGGGTCGCGATGAACCAGCGTCGAGATGGCGTGCAAGGTATTGAACAGGAAGTGCGGATGCAGTTGCCGCTGGAGCGCCTGCAGCTGCGCCTGCATCAGCCGCGTTTCGAGACGGGCAGCGCGCACCTCGCGGGCGCGCAACCGACGATAGTAGCCGGTGGCATGCTGCAGGCCGAGCAGCACCCAATACACGGGCAGCTCGAAGTCGACCGACCGCAAGATCGTGTCCGAGACGACGGTGAGCCACTGCGAGTCGATGCCGCGAAACGCCTGGAGCGCAAACCGGTAGTTGCCGACGATTAGCAGGTGCACGACGGTCACGAGGACGGCCGCCGGGACATGGACGAGGATTGCTCGGCGCCAGCCAAAGCGGTCGAATGGAAAACGCCGTCCAAACCAGAACACGGCTGGTGCGACCACCATCCAGCCGACCCACACCACGAGATTGACGGAGAGCAGATACGGGAAGACCGCGGTGGATTCCGCCTTGAGAGACCAGCGAGACAGGCCGGTCAGGGCGGTGAACCCGACCGATATCAACGAGGCAAACACGCTGTAGGCCACGCCCGCGGCGAGCAGGCCCAGCCAGAGCGCGCGCGAGGTCCGGCGCATCACGGCACTATGCGGGACGAACGATGGGTCGTCAAGGCACGGCAAGCAGGGTTCGTCCCAGTGGCGTGCCACTCACCACTGGCGTCGTCGTTTTGGATCGGTATCCACGCTGTTGAAGCCAGCCACCTGCCCCGCTGGGCGCGACGGCACGTCGCCAAGGCCAAGTGCACCAGCCGCATGTCAGCTGCATCCCTCGTATGGGCACGCCCGTTGCCATACGGACGACCGGAGGATGTGCATGACTGTATTCAGGTTGATGTTGGCGGTGACGCTGTCGATAGGATTGGCGGGGCCGGCGTGGTCGCAGGGCGGCGGCGCCAGCAGTACGGGAACCATCCAGGGCCGGGTCACCGATGCGCAAGGCGCAGTGCTGCCCGGGGTGACCGTGCAGGCCACCAGTCCGTCAGCCCTGGGCGCGCAGACGACTGTCACTTCGGAAACCGGCAGCTATCGCTTCCCGGCCGTGCCTCCGGGCACCTACGACGTCAGTTTCGAACTGTCCGGCTTCAACACGCTGCGGCGGTCAGGGATTCAGATCGGCCTCGGGTTCACCGCAAACCTGAACGTCGAGCTGGCGCTGGCCACCCTGCAGGAGACCGTCACGGTGAGCGGCGCCTCACCGGTGATCGATACCACCACGACCCGCGTGCAGCAGAACTTCAAGATGGAGCAGCTGCAGTCAATTCCGAACGGCCGTGACATGTGGGCGCTGCTGGCGGTGACGCCGTCGGTGCAGATGGGTCGCATCGACATTGGCGGCAACCGCGCCGGCACGCAGACCGCCTACACGGCCTACGGCCAGACCGGCCAGGTCCGCGTGCTGATCGAGGGCATCAACACCACCGAGGGCACCGGCGGTGCCGGCTTCTACTTCGACTACGCCTCGCTGGACGAGGCGTTTCTCGGCACCAGCGGACAGGGCGCCGAGATGCCGAATCCCGGCGTCCAGTCTCAGTTCATCGCCCGTTCGGGGAGCAACTCGTTCCAGGGCGAGTACCACGTGGACTGGTACAACAACGCGATGGTGGCGTCGAACATCCCGGCGTCGTACACGGCCCCAACGGCGTTCAACAACAGCCCGATCCGCCCGCACAGCAACGAGATCGACCGCTACTACGACTGGGACATCAACCTCGGCGGGCCGGTTGCGAAGGACAAGCTGTGGTACTTCATGACCTACCGCCAGCAGTTCAACGCTGTGGCGCAGCCGAACTTCCAGTTCGATTCGACCTTCGATACCAAGCTCTGGAATCCCGTCGGCAAGGTCACCTACCAGGTGAACCAGCGTAACAAGCTGATCGGCTATTACCAGTGGGGACAGAAGGAGCAGCCCAACCGGCTGCCGTTTGCCACGTACACCTACGCCTCGCCCGAACAGACCTTGAGGCAGGACTCGGGCAGCTGGGTCTACAAGGGCGAATGGAACACTACCGTCAGTGACAAGCTGTATCTCGAAGCCCGCTTCGGCGACTTCGGCTACTACTTCCCGCTGATCAGCAACAGCGACGACAACTTCTTCTGGCACGACACCGGCCGCCTGGTCTCGGAGGGCGCGCACCAGAAGCAGCAGATCGATCGCGATCGCAAGCAGTACACGGTGGCGGCGACCCGCTTCGTTGACACCGCGAAGGGCAACCACACCGTCAAGCTGGGCGCCGAGGTCTTAAAGGAACGGTCGTGGGACGGCTTTCAGCAGCGCCGCGGCGGCAACATCGAGCAGATCTACAGCAACGGCGTCTCGACGCAGGTGATCTTCGGGTTGCCGACGGCGTCGTGCGAGGTCGGTACGCTGGCGGCTCACGACTGTCTCACCGCGCAGGCGGCCTTGGATCAGGTCGGCGCCTTCATCAGCGACTCGTGGGCCTACGGGCGCGTCACGGTTAACGCCGGTGTCCGCTACGATCGCTACAACGGGTGGCTGCCAGAGCAGCAGCAACTGGCGGCATCGGTTGGACCGGTTTCGGTCCAGGCCAAGACGTTTGCCGAGACTGACTTGTACACCTGGAATGTCTTCGCGCCCCGCATCGGCGTGGTCTACGACCTCGGCGGAGACGGCCGCACGGTGCTCAAGGGCAACTACGGCCTCTACTGGCACAACCCCGGCGTTGGCATCGGCGGCGCCGGCAATCCCAACATCGCCAACAAGTCGGCCACCTACGCGTGGACCGATCTCAACGGTGATCGCCGCTGGCAGGCGGGTGAAGAGGGCACGCTGCAGTCGGCGGCACTCGAAGGCGCCATCACGGTCGACCCGAATATCAAGGCGCCGTACACGCACGAGGTCAGCGCGTGGATCGAGCGACAGATCACCGACACGATGGGCGCGCGCGCGGGGTTCGTTTACAAAACCGAGGACGATCTATTCGAGACCTACCAGCCCGGACGCGGGGTCACGCCGTTTGCAGACGCGTTCACCGTTCCGTACACGTTCGTCGATATCGGCGTGGATGGCCTGCGCGGGACCAGCGACGATCGCAGCCTCACCTACCTCGGCATGCCCTCGGCGGCAGCCAGCCAGTTCCCGGTCCGCCAGCAGGTCATGACGACGCCGCGGTTTGGCCGGTTCAAGACCTTTGAAGTGGCGACCAACAAGCGCTTCGGCAACCGCTGGTCGGCGTCGGCTGGCGGCAGCTACACGACGCTGCACGACTTCCCCACCGGCGGCTACCCCCAAAACCCCAACCTGCCCTTCGACCAGAAGCGCAGCACCTGGAACTTCAAGGCCACGGGCAGCTATGACGCGCCGTTTGGCATCCGCCTGTCGCCGGTCGTCCGGCATCAGTCGGGCGCCAACTATGCGCGCACGCTGACGGTCTCGGTACCGGCGGGGTCGGGGCTGGTGGCCAGCGGCACGGCCTACGCCGACAGCGCCGACGCCAACCGCGAAGACAACATCTGGGTGTTCGACATCCGCGCGGAGAAGACGCTGCGGTTCGGCGACCGCGTGCGTGCGCGGCTGTCGTTCGACGCCTTCAACCTGACCAACTCGCACGCGTCGGAAACCATCAGCCGCGCCACCGGTACCGGTTACCAGAAGCCATCGGCGATTCTCGCGCCGCTGACGACCCGGGTGGGTCTGCGGTTCATCTTCTAGGCCTGATGCGCAGCGCGTCGCTGCGCCCGCAAGCGTGCTGCTCCTGTCTTTGGCGGGAGGACGTGGGTCCTCCCGCCGTTTTTTCTTACCTCGGGACGCCTAGCGCCTCTTCCATGACACGCTTCAGCCGCTGCAAATCCTTCGCGTTCGCCCGGCGCACGGCGAGGCCCATGACCGGCGCCAGCCATTTCGAGAATCCGCTCGGATTGCCTCGGTTCCTCAAGGTCATGCGCGTCATGGTCGGGCCAAGCGCCGTCCAGGTGTAGGTCGTCTCCATCGGGAAGGGCCCCTCGGCGGTGCGCATCACCAGGCGCGCGCCAGGCACCCACTCGACAATCTCGTAGGTGTAGGCGAGGCGGCGCCCCAGGAACTGAGCCACGAAGGCCAGCCTCGACCCCAGTTGCAGGGGACGCTCGGTCTGCCACTCGACGCTGGAAATGTTGGCGTACCAGATCGGCACGTTGTCGGGATTCACGGCGAACGCGGCGACATCATCAGCGGGTCGCGCAACGACGATTTCAGTGACGACATCAACCGCCATGGGAGCATTATGCAAGCGCTCTGGCCGTGTAGCAAGGAAGGGCCGCACCAAGCCAACCGGAATGTGACCAACGTCACGCCGAAGTGACGGTCAGCGGAAGAAACTTTCTGCCGCGTTCGGCGTCTGAATACCGCATGCCGAACCGACTCTTGGGATCCTTGGTCATCTTCGCCGTCCTCTCAAGCGTGGCGGCGGCGGTCAAGGCGCAGTCCGCACCTCCGTCCTGGACCCAGTGGGGCGGGCCAACCCGCGACTTCATGGTGCCCTCGACCGGACTGGCCAACGCCTGGCCCAGCACTGGTCCCAAACGGCTGTGGACGCGAACCCTTGGCGAAGGGCACTCCGCTATCGTGGCCGAAGGCGGGCGGCTCTACACGATGTATCGCCCGGCCTCGCCGGCGCGCGGGCAGTTTGCGCAGGAAGAGCTGGTCATCGCCCTGGATGCGGCCACCGGCAATACTATTTGGGAACACAAGTACGCCTCGCCCACCGCGGGGATCAACTACACGGAAGGCGCCGGGCCGCATGCGACGCCGCTCATCGTTGGCAACCGCCTGTTCGTCGTCGGCTCCCGCCGCGAGTTTTTCGCGCTCGACAAGATGACTGGCAAGGTCCTGTGGTCGCACGACTTCATGAAGGAGTACGGCGCGCCGGAGATCGATCGCGGCATGGCGAACAGCCCCGTGCTGTTCGGCAACACGATCATCGTCCCCATCGGCGGGAAGGGCCAGGCCATGGGCGCCTTCAATCCCGACACGGGTGCGCTGGTGTGGAAAGCCGGGGATGTCGAGTACTCGCCCGCCTCGCCCAGTCTGATCACGGTTGATGGGCAAACCCAGTTGATCGCGTTTGGCGGCGATCGCATTGCCGGCCTGGATCCGGTCAACGGCCGCACGCTGTGGAGCCATCCGCACAAGACCGATTGGGGGCTGAACATCAGCTCGCCGGTATGGTCGCCGGCCGATCACCTGCTGGTCTTGTCGTCGGCGTATGGCACCGGCAGCCGCGCGCTCGAATTGCGGCAGTCGGGCGGTGCCACTAAGGTCACGGAGCGATGGGCGCTGAACCGCGTCCGCGTGCACATCGGCACCATCATCCGCGTGGGCGACACGGCGTACTTGTCGAGCGGCGACTTCGGCCCGGCCTTTCTCTCGGCCGTCAACACCACCACCGGGGCCCTGTTGTGGCAGGACCGCGCGTTCGCCAGGGCGCAGCTGTTGTTTGCGGATCAGAAACTGATCCTGTTGGACGAGGAGGGCGTGCTGGGCCTGGCCTCGGTCTCGCCTCAGGGCCTCAAGATCCTGGCCCGCGCGCAGATTCTCGAGAACCGGGCATGGACGCCACCCACGCTCGTCGGTCGCACGTTGTACGTGCGCGATCGCAAGACAATGGCTGCCTACGATCTCAGCTGAGATCCGGCGTCGGGCACCTCCCTGACCTTTGCCCGGATGTATTCGGCGTGAAGGGTTTTTGATCCGGCATGAGGGCACTATGGAAGGATCACGGTCGCCGCGACATTGGTCTTCAGGCGTTTGGCGTGATCCAAGGACTGGCAGTGGACGCGCAAGATGGGACGATTTGGGCTAGTGACCATGGTCCGCGCGGCGGTGATCGAATTAGCAAATTGACGGCCGGGGCCAATCATGGCTGGCCGCGGATCACGCACGGGCTTGACTATGACGGCACCGTGATCAGCGGCCAGCATAGCGATCCAGCCTTCGCATCGCCGCAAATGGTCTGGGTGCCCTCAATGGCGCCGTCGGGGCTGGCCGTTTATCGCAGCACCGCCATTCCCGATTGGAATGGCAAGCTGCTCGCTGGCGGGCTGGCGTCGCGCGCGCTGCATCGAATGCGAATCGGGCGAGAAACGGGGTGATGGTCGAAGAAGCGCGCATGTTTGCGCCGCTCCGCGCGCGAATTCGCGATGTCCGTACTGGGCGCACAGGCGAGGTCTATGTTCTCACCGACGATCCTGCCGACGGGCAGTTGTTGCAGTTGATGCCACGAAACACAGCGATTGCTGACGGTGCACCACTGGCACCCATGTCGTTCCTGCGCGGCCACTGGATCGGCGACAGCCGGTTTCAATCGGCATCCAATCCCTCGGCGCCGCCAGTAAATGCCGTGAGCACGACGCGGTGTGCGCTTGCTGTGCAGAATCGCTATTTGCGCTGCACCACCGATTTTGTGCGGCCCAACGGCCGCCGTCGGGTGGTCGAACACTCGATCCAGCCCAGCGAGGACGGCACGGGCTTCGACGTGGTGGTGCTGAATGGCAATGCGTCCGGTCAGTCGCGCTACACGATGCGATGGCAGGCGGGCGCTGCTGCATTCGATGCGTTGTTGCCGACCGAACAGGATGGGCAACCGGCAACGGAACGAATCCGCCTTACTCCCTCGGCTGACCGGACGGGCCTTGTCCACAGTGAAGAACTGCGGCTGAACAGCGCGGGCAAAGACGAATGGAACGAGACGTTCCGGTGGACGTGGCGGCGCGCGCCATGACAAAGGTCTCAGTGCTTGCATCAAGCCGCCCTCGCACGCTTTCCTTTATCGTCACTGTTTGCGTACTGGCCAATTGTGGAAACGGCGTGTGGCAAGGCTGGAAGCTTGCTGACCTCTTGCGGCCACCTGATCCCACCGAGATCGCAGCCGTTCAGTCGGAGTGGCGCGCGCGCGATCTGACACCGCGTGACGTGAGGATAGTCGCCAGGCACCGAGTCAAGGTCAGCGGTGCCGAGTTCAAAGTGAGCATCGTGTCATTTTCTCTTGGGAGGTCGCGGCAGTACGGGGCGTTGTTTTTGCCAGCTGACCCGGCGGGCACCGTCCCGTTGATCCTCGATGTTCGCGGAGTTGAGCCTGGCTATCCCGTACGGCGTCTCGATGCAGGTCCTTTCTCTGCAACCGTAGTCACATCGCCGGATCACCAGCGATTTGCCTTCGCGGTCCCCTCATTGCGTGGGCATGCCATCGAACTAGCCGGGCAGACTTACACGTCTGAAGGCGACCGGCGGGACAGCTGGGATGGTGCGACTGATGATGCAATGGCCTTCCTTACTGCCGTTTTGTCTCTCGACGAACCCATCGATCGAGGTCGTGTCGGGGTGTGTGGCGCGAGTCGCGGCGGTTCGGTCGCGCTTCTGGTCGCGGCACGCGATCCCCGATTGTCCGCAGCGGTTGCCTTCGCACCTTCGGCTGATTGGTTTGCGCTCATGGGGCGGCCAGGAGAGGACTGGCTCGAGGCCCTCCTTGCTGCCGAGGCACGCCAGGAACGGGATCCGAATTCCCGGGAAGCGCAGTTCCTTGAGTGGTTTGTGGACGATCGGCGCCAGCTCCCGCTTGCAGAGGCCCGACGACGAATCATCGCCTCGTCTCCGCTGTATTTCCGGTCGGCTGGCGCTGCCATCCAGGTACATCACGGAGTCGATGATCGACCTGTTCCTGCGCGAAACTCACAAGCGTTGGAACGACGCTTGGGGGAACCGGGCAACGCTAGTGGCGCCGTGATGTTCTATGACGGAGCCGGCCATGATTTGAGCAAGTCGGATGCCCCAGGCCGAGCGAGGCAGTTTCTGCGAAAGCACTTGGGCAGCGGCCGGTAGTGCATTCGCGCGCTTACAACAGCATGCAGTGGCAGACGGCGAGCCGCGGTCGCCGTCTCGCAATCACTACAACGCCGAATTGATAAACGTGAGGATTCGCCGGACCATATCCTCGCGCCGCACAGGGAACGAAGCTGTGTCAGTGGCTGGCCGGCCACGAAGCGGAAGCAGCAGATACTGATCCGAGAAATCGCCGTGGCGCAATCCAGTGACCACCTGCGTCTCCACCCGGGCGTTGGTCATCGCGCGCAGCACGCCCTCGTCGGTCGGCACCGGATTGGCGACACCGGCGACCAGGGACAGCACGCGGCCCGAAAACGCCGCCGGACGATAGTCGGGCGATGAACGAATCAGTTCCACGCCGTACTGGTATCGAATAGCGGAGTCGAGGCTGACCAGCGCGCGCACCCGTAGTGAGTTCATGGCAGTGAGCGCAGCCGGAACGCCGCCGAAGCTCCACGCGCCGATCGCAACACGAGTGGCATCTACACCAGAATCCCGCGAGAGCGCCTCGATCGCACGCGACAGGACCTCGTAAGCCTCTGCGGTCTCGGCTGGCGTGAACTTCGGCGGTGTGGCGCGCGTCGACGCGGTGATCACCGCCACGACGACACCGGCCCGGTTGGCCAGGGTTTCGGCGAGGACGGCAAATTCTCCGCCTCGGGACGCAATCGCCCCTGTGAGGACGATCAGCGGGAGCCGCCCCACGGGCGTTCCGCCTGGCGATGCCTGCAGGCGCTCACGTGCGACGGCGGCGAGCTCGGCCGAAGAGAGCCGGGCATTGTCCGGTAGGCCCGTCGGTCCCGCGAGATCCGGGAAGCAGTCGACTACGGCCGGGCGATCGGGACAGGCAGCCTGCGCCAGCTGACTGACCGTCATGACAGGGCCGGCGGCAACGACGGGACGCCACACGAGGGCCCGGCTGCCGCCGGGATCGATGTTGATCACCGTGAACCCCACCGGGTGCGATGGCGACGGCTGGACGTAAAGACCGACGATGCCGGCAAACGCGAGGAGGAGGCGCATGGCTTCGGCGACGAGTATATTGCAGCGGGTCAAGGAGTGTTCGTTCACACTCGTAGTGGCACCCTCGTCAAAGAACCTGAAGAGCGGATTCACCGCGAGGAGACTGACGACGAGGATGTTCGACGTGCAAGGTATCGAGACCATGGCTGCCCCCAACCACGTGTTCGAGTTCGTGCGAGCCCCCGACAACCTGCCAAGATGGGGTCAGTGGGTCGGATCGGCCGGAGACGGCCGCGCCGGGGTCAAGAAGCCGGCGGGCGCTCGACGGCGACCGTGACGCCGTCGAACAGCTCGTCAGCGACTTGCAAAGATGATTCCCTGACTCCTCAGTGGGCGGTCTCGCGATTAATGTGTTGAACGGCACCAGCGAGGGGCTGGCAGCATCGCCAGTCCTTGACTCCGCCCTGCTCGCACGCAAGGCTATGGTTTTATGACCGAACAGACTGAACTGCGTCTGGCGGGCGCCTCCGCGATCGCGTGCGGACTGCTGACCGCGGTGTTCTGGCTGGCACATCCGGCGGCGGAATGAGCCGCTATCTTTGGGACCGAGGGCGTTAGTTAGGCGGACCGAAAACGCTACTAGAACAGGTCAGGCTAGGAATACCAGCATGAGCCCGATGCAGTGCAGCGTTCTCCTCGTAATTGCCGCCATGATGATTGGCGCTCCTTCGGTCGCGGCGCAAACCGGGCTACCGCCGTCCAAGCCGGACTCGCTTCGATCGCCAAAGTTGCGCCAGATTCAGGCGGGTCCCGCAGCCAACCTGCCCGCTCGGCTGGCTGCGTTCTGGGCGATGGTGAAGACCGATGGATCTCCGCTTGTTGAAGCGGCATCGCGTGCTGACTCCCGGCTCGTGACTTTTGTATTCCGAGGGGGGGACTCGATCGTCGCTGTGCGCCTCGATGCCGGCTTCACCGCGGCCATCGCCAGTTCGGTCCGCGATGATGTCGCCTCGCTCGGCCCTCTGTCACGACTGGAGGGCACAGATGTTTGGTATCTGTCGATGGAGATCAGAGCAGATCTCCGCGCACCATACCGATTCCTCGTAACCCGGCCGTCTGTAGAGCCCCTGGAACGTGTCCTCGATCCCTTTAACAGGCGAAGCCTCGCGCCCGGTACGCAGTGGGCGCGTTCCCTTCTAGAACTCCCGGAAGCGCCGACCCAGCCGTGGCGAGCCACGCGGGCGCAGGGGACCTGGACGGAAGTGACAGTCGCCAGTTCATCACTAGGAGGGAACCGGACAGTGCACGTGTACCTCCCTGCCAGCTATAGCGCCGATCGCTCCGAACCATTCGCCGTCCTGCTCGGCATGGACTCCTACGGATTTCGGGAGCCATTGTTGCCAGCCGACAAGATACTGGACTTCCTCAATTCGCAGCGCCGGATTCCAGAGACCGTGATGATTCTCACTGAGGATGTCGGGCCTATCGGAGATACACGCGGTTACGATCCGGTCGTCACATTCCTTGCCGATGAAGTGCTTCCAGCCGTACGGCGGACGGTCCGCATCTCGAGCAATCCTGCCGACATCACCGTGACGGGCATGAGCCGCCGCGGTCTCGTGGCCAGCTACGCGGCATTCCGGCGTCCAGAGGTGATGGGCAAGGTATTGTCTCTGAGCGGCTCATTCTATTGGCGACCTTCGGACTCCGCGGAATTCGAGTGGCTACCAAACCTCTACGCGGTCACGGAACAGAAGCCCATTCGTATCTATCTGACGGCCGGGCTTCTTGAAACCTTTGTCTCGGACGCCAACTCCGGTCACTACCTGCTTGGCACCAATCGCCATATGCGAGACGTGCTGGCAGCGCGACGTTACGACTTTCAATACCATGAATTCATGGGTGTACACAGCGAGGTCAACTGGGAAGACCAACTGGCGTCCGGACTCACTTGGCTATGGTCTGGGAAGTGAGTCTGAATAGCCGCCTAACCAGGAAAATGGAGCTGGCGGGCCGCAGCGGCGCAGCTCATGTCCGTTCGCCCTGGATCGCTGGTTGCCTGATGATGCTCGTTGGCGTCTTCCCTGTTGACGCGACCAGCCAACCACTCGACGAACGACTGAAACCGCTGGCCGCTCTGGTCGGCGTCTGGGACACCGAAGATCGCTACGAAACCAGCTCCGGAACCGGCGTCGAACGCGGTATTCGGACGTGTCGCCCGGTGCTGATGGGCCGCCACATCGAGTGCGTCACGCACGCGCCGCGCCGAGCGGGCGGCGAGCGTGAGTACCGGTTCTACTTCAGCTACGACGAGCAACGACGTTCGCTCATCCTGCTGCAGTTCTGGAGCGACGTCGCCGGTTTCTCTGTCACCACCATCACGCCGGCGCCAGACGCCGCCTCTCTTGATCTGCGCGCCGCCCCGCAGCTGCTTCCTGACGGTCGTGAGCGCCGATCGCGGGGCACATTGACGTTCGAGTCACCCGGCCGGCTCGTGTGGACCGGGCAGGCGAACATGTCGTCGGACCCACCCGACCTGTGGCGCGCGGTGTTCCGAGAAGTGTCGACCAGGCGCCCTTAGGCCCTCCCTGACTGCGCGGCGGGGTCATGTGGTGCCGGGGCATCGATGACCTCGTGGGTCGCCAAGCGTCGTTCATACAGCGCAAAACTCTGGATTCCGCTCCACGGCCTTGGAGCGACGGCGTCGCCGGTATCGGCCATCGGCATCCATTCGGGACCAGTCGCACCGGAGTGCGTCTGTCAGCACCGGCTCGGTCGGCACACGCATTGCGATCGAGGAGAACCGATGTGGGCGTGTCGATGGCGCGCCTCGCTGGCGAGGCGGTGCGCCGCTCCGCTGGTGCCGTACTTACTTCCTGGAGGACCGATGAGATTCTTGAAAGGCTTTTCAGCCGCGGTTGCGCTGGCTGTGTTCGTGCTGGCAGGCCCAGCTTCGGCGGCTGCCCAGATCCAGACGGGCGAAATTCACGGCCGCGTCACCGACGCCTCGGGCGCGGTGTTGCCTGGCGTGACGGTGTCGGTTGAAGGACCGGCGCTGATCAGGCCTGAGACCAGCGTCACCACCGACACCGGCGCCTATTCGTTCCCGAGGCTCCCGGTCGGCACCTACAGTGTCCGCTTCGAACTGGCGGGGTTTCGCCAGGTGCTACAGAACGGCGTGCAGATCCAATCGGGCTTCTCGGCACAGATCACCGCCAAGCTCGAGTTGTCAACGGTCCAGGAGACCGTAACAGTGAGTGCGGCCTCGCCGGTCGTGGACACCAAACAGACGACCACCGGTGCGACGTTCACCCTGGAAGCGCTGCAGGGCATTCCGACCGCCCGCGATCCGTGGGTCTTGCTCGAGCAGACGCCAGGCGTGGTGATGAACCAACAGAACGTCGGTGGCAACAAGTCCGGGCAGCAGTCGACGTTCACGGTGCACGGCACCCAGATGGGCAACTCGATCTGGAATGTCGACGGCGTGACCATTACCGACATGGCGGCCACTGGCGCCTCGTCGGTCTATTTCGACTTCGATTCGTTCCAGGAGATCAGCTTCACCACCGGCGGGGCGGACGCTTCGGTGCAGACGGGCGGCGTGAACCTGAACTTCATCACCAGAAGCGGCGCCAACACCGTTCGCGGATCGGGTCGCTATTTCGTCTCGGACAACAACTATCAGTCCGACAACATCACGGCCGAGTTGCGCGCGCAGGGTGCCGGCTCGGGCAATCCGCTGAAGAACATCCAGGACTACGGCGCCGAGCTGGGCGGTCCGATCGTCAAGAACAAAGCCTGGTTCTGGGGCGCCTACGGCAAACAGGACATCGAAGTGGGCGTGATCGGCTTCCTGAAAGCGGGCGCCACGGACGGTACCAATCCGGACAATCTCGAGACCGATCTCTCGGTCCTCGAAAACTACAACTTCAAGTTGAACGCGCAGCCGTCGCAGGCGCACCGCTTCAACGTCCTCTACAACTTCAGCGACAAGATCCGGAACGCCCGTGGCGCCGGGCCGCTCAATCCGCCCGAGACGACGTTTCGTCAGAGCGGGCCAACGCCCATCTACAAGGTCGGTCACCAATGGGTGGTCTCGGACCGATTGATGTTCGACACCTCCTTCGGCTACGTCGACGGCGGCTTTCGCCTCGACTTCCACAAGGACGAACTCGCCGACGTCCAGCGCCTGCTCGAGACGACCAGCAATGCGCTGTCGCGATCGAACCAGAACTCGGTGAACATCCGTCCGCAGAAGGAGATCAAGACCGACGCCAACTACTTCACGACCTTTCTCGGCGCCGACCACGCGTTGAAATTTGGCGCGCGGTGGCGCGACACGCCATTCACGACGCAGGGGCACTTCGGTGGTTTCGTGACCGGTCGCCTGCTGAACGGCGTGCCCGTCGAAGCCGACCTGCACCGCGACAACAATGGGCAGTTTTCCCTCGTTGGCGGCGCGGCGTATCTGCAGGACGCCATGACGTGGGGCCGGCTGACGGTGAACGCCGGCGTCCGGGTCGACTACCACAAGGACGCCGCGCTCGCGGCTGAGATTGGCGCGAACCCGATCGTTCCCGACCGCCTGCCGGCGTTGAGCTTCCCCGGCGCCGAGTCTGGAGTTACCTTCCTCGACGCCTCGCCGCGCTTCGGCGCCACCTGGGATCTGACCGGCAACGGCGGCACCATCCTCAAGGTCTCGGCCAATCGCTACTACGGCCAGTTCGTCGGCACCTCGGCGATCATCAACCCGGTCGGCGCGACGGTGGTGCGCTTTCCGTGGAGCGATGCCAACGGCGATCGGTTCGTGCAACGCAGCGAGCTCGACCTCAGCCGGTTGCTGGCGTTCTCGGCCAACTACAACCCGGCGAACCCCGCCAACGTGAGGTCCGCGAATCGGGTCGATTCGAACCTGAAAAACGACGTGGTCAGCGAAGTGATCGCCGGCGTCGATCACGAGCTGATGGATAACTTCGGCGTCGGCGTCTCATACATTCACCGCCGCATCGGCCGCTTCACGTTCAACGTACCTGAAGGTCTCACCCCGGAGCAGTTCACGCCGGTGGGGTTCACGGCGAACTGTGGCAACCAGACATGCGAGCAGTCCAGCTACACCGGGACCTACTACACCCTCGGTGCGGCGCTGCCGGGCACCCGCGTCGAGACCAACCAGGACTTCCGGCGCATCTTCCACGGCCTCGAGTTCACCGCGCGCAAGCGCATGTCGAACCGCTGGATGCTGAACGGCAGCCTGACCCTCAACAGCGCCACCTACAATGCGCCGCCGTCCGGCTACGCCGACACCGTGGCTGGCGACATCTTCGGGCTTGTGGCGCTGCCGCTGGATCCCACCAACCGTGAGTTCATCGAGGGTGAGCAGGCTCTGATCAACGGCACCCGCTGGGTCGCGAAGCTGGCGGGCATGTATCAGCTTCCGTGGGGCATCAACCTCGGCGGCACGCTCAATGCGCGGCAGGGCTTTCCGTTCATCCCGAACATCCTGTCGCCGAACCGGCCGAACGGTCTCGGCACGATCCGCGTGATGGTGGAACCCTACGCCACGAGCCGCTACGACAACCTCGTGCTGGCCGACCTGAAGGCGGACAAACGGTTCACCATCAACCGGCTCCACATCAACGCCAGCGTCGACGTGTTCAACGTGACCAACGCGAACATCGTCTTGGCGCGCGTCACCACGCAGAACGCGGCCAACGCCAACCGCGTCACCGAAGTCACCGGACCCAGAGTCGTCCGCTTCGGGCTGCGCTTCAACTTCTAACAGTCTGCCGGGAGGGGTCGCGCCAGTGGCCCCTCTCTTTTTCCCTGGAGTCCACCCATGAAGAGTCTCACCGCCATTGTTCTGTTGCTGGTCAGCGCCACCGGGCCCACGTTCGCACAAACCGTACCGGCGCCGCCGTTGACGGTGACCGCGAGCACCAAGAGCGGCTACGCCACCATCAAGCGCTACGTGATGGCCACCGCCACGACCTTCCCGGAAGCCGAGTTTGGTTTCAAGCCAACGCCACAAGTCCGGTCGTTCGGGGAAATTCTCGGACACATCGTCAACTTCACGTTCACGGGATGCGCGGTGGCCCGCGGCGAGTCCAACCCCAACAAACAGAACTTCGAGACCACCCCTACCAAGGCCGTTCTCACTGACGCGGTGGCGCGCGCGTTTGCGTACTGCGACGCGGCGCTCGGTGGCATGACCGACACCGCCGCCACGGAGATGATCAAGGTTGGCACTCGCGACGTGGCCCGGGTCGTCCCGATCATCAGCATGGTGGCGCACGCCAACGAACACTACGGCAATCTGGTCACGTACATGCGGCTCAAGGGTGTCGTGCCGCCGTCTACCGAGATGGCCCAGAAGCCGGCGGCACAATGACCGGACTTCTCGTCGTGGCCATGGCCATGTCGCTGCTGGCCGGGCCGGTCGAAACGCCACACTTGTCGATCGCGCCGGTGTCGGTCATCACCGCCAAAGGCCTTGATCTGCACCTCGATGTCCGCACGCGCCCGGGCTGGCACGTGTACGCCAGCGGCAATCCAGGCTACTTCCCGTTGACGATCGAGATCGATGCGCAAAAGGGGGCGGTCACGGGAAGTGTGGTGTTCCCCAAACCAGAGGTCTTTCTGTTTCGGATGAGCGAGGAAGTCCGGGTATTCCGGGGCGAATTCCGTGTCACCCTGCCGATTCGCTTGAGTCCAGACCTCCGCGCGCGCCTCCGAAAGCCCGGTGCGCGGCTGACCGGGCGAGTCTCGTATCAGGCCTGCACCGACGACGCGTGTTCGTTGAAGACCACGAAGGAGATCGCGTGGACACCGTGACGGTCACCGGCGCGAAGTATCGAGATGCGACGAGACGTTATTCGCGCTCACCGCCTCCGGCTCCGGGCGGGCGGCGATCCAGTGGCTTCAATTCCACCGTGAAGCTGAACGGCACCCGTGCCGGGTTGAAACACAGCTTGTCGTCGCAGGCCTGGTAGTCAAAGGAACCGGTAATCGCGACCGACGGCATGGCGGACAGCTGTTTTTGCGCGGCAGGTGTCGCCAACAGGGTCAGGTCGCGACGCAGGCGGAACGGCTTCATGAACACTTCGACCCGCTCGTCGAGCGGCTTGAAGTGATAGATCTCCGACGCCGGGTAGATCGTGTCGTGCGGGCGTAGCCACGGTTGCGGGTCGATGGTGACCTGGACCACGCGGTAGGTGTGTTTGCCGGGCGCGTACAGGTGCATCCCGCGTTTCGGTGACGCATTGACCGTGATCGACAGCCGTTCACCCGGTGCCGCAGCCGTGTCGCTGATCGTCGCGGTTAACGTGAGATGCGCGGTTTCGGCCTTGACCGCGCCACCAGCCACCCCGGCACCGAGGGAGTTCAGAATCGTCGCGGTGGTGTAGCGCTCCTGGTAGGCGTCTTCAAAGAAGCGCGAGACGACGACACCCTTGCGATCGACGATGAACGTGCCCGGGTGGGGTATGCCGAACGACGACGACTTGGGATCAACGGTTTGGTTGAGCAAGCCGTACTGCTTGATGATGGCGGAGCCAGCGTCGGAGAGCAGCGGAAACGTGATCTTCCGCGACGCCGAGAATCGCTTGTGCGTGTCAGGGCTGTCGTAGCTGATCGCGATCAGTCCGAGCCCCTGCCGGGTGATGTCAGCGTAGCGGCTTTGCAGCTCCACGAGCTGCGTTTTGCAGTACGGTCACCAATCGGCGGAGCGGAAGAACACCAGCATGGCGCCCTTCGGCCCCATGACCGATGACAAGGTCTGCGGTTTGCCGAACTGGTCGGTGCCCGAGAATGCCGGCACGACCGCTCCGACCTGGGGCCCGATCTTCGAGGTATCGACGGCTGGCGGTGCCTGCCCGGCCAGGCCCGAAGCGGCCAGCACGGCGGTCAACGCAGCGGTCGCGAGTCTAAGTTTCATCATCGGTAAGACGCCTCGGACGGGTTCAGGATACATGCGAACGGTCACCGCCGTTGAATTCGCTGCCAGCTGAGGTGGTCAAGCAGGTCGCGCCGGGGCCACGCGCCAAGGGGCACACAGTCGCGCGCCGCCTGTCACGAAGCAGGTTACCGGGGGCTCGTCGTCAGCGACGCCCGTGCCGCGCCCAGACCAGGGACACGCCGACTTGGTGGCCCCATCCGGCGGCGCCATAGAGCCGGCGGCCAAAATAGCCGCCGCGCGCCGTCACACCCGGAGACAGCCGGTAACCCAGGGTGGCTTCGCCGCTGCGCGTCGCAGCCGGAGCGAGGCTTCGGACGGCCGGCTGCGGGAAAGTATTGACGCCAGTGGCGCGAACGGCTGCAAACCATCGCGGCGAAAGCGTCTGCTGACCCTCGAGAAACCACCCGTGGACGATTACCGGCGACGGTGCGGTTTCGAACCAATCGCGCACCCATTCGCCACCGATTCTGGTGTGGCGGAAGGCGTACTCAACTTCGACGCCGACCATGGTGGCGGTGCGATCACCAAGGGAGGGGTCGCTGAACTCGCGCGCGCGGCCATACGTGCCGCGCATGAACGATGCGCCGAGCCGCAGTTCCGGTACGGGCGTGATGCCGCCACCAATCGCCAGTTGCGGCTGACGGGGCGGATTGTGTCTCGAGAACACTTTCCGCGGCCGCGTCGCCGAGCTGTCCACCACGGCCAGTCTCAGATCCCACCGCTCGCGTGACACCGCCACCTGGCCGCCGAAAGGGTAGACCGCCGAGATAACCCGCACGGGAGGCGCGTCCAACTCGATCGGCGGGAGCGACTCGTAGTAGTGAATCTGGGGAACGATGGTGGGATTGTCGCTGGCTCGAGCCCGTAGCGTGCCGAGCCCGACCGGTGACGCCAGGTAGCCGAGTTCGACGCGGACCGGCAGCGCAGTGTCTGGCTCATAGCGAAAGGCCAATTGACACACCTGGCTGCTCCAGTCACCACCAAAGGGCCGATTGAACCGCGGGCGAACGATGCCGAACAGGCCGCGGCCCAGTCGCGCGGTCACGACGCTGTCCAGGGTCACGCCCACGCCGGCATTGACATCGGCGCCGGCGAAGCGGTCGACGCTGACGACCGAGTCCCAGGCAACTCGGCCTGTTGCCTGGGCCCAGGCAAGAACGGGCACGGACAGCACGATGCCGACGCCGACCGCCACACAACGCCAGTAACTGGTCATGCCGCTGACGAGTGCTGGGTCAACGAGCCAATGTCAGGGCAGCAACGAAGGAAGGCGTCCACGACGTCGCCGTCGAAATCAGTACCACGGTGACGACGCAATTCGTCGATTGCTTCGTGATGACTGAGCGCCGGCCGGTATGCCCGGGCGCTGGTCATGGCGTCGAAAGCGTCGGCGACGTGCACGATGCGGGCAGCCAATGGGATGTCGTTGCCAGCGAGTCCGTGCGGGTAACCCTTGCCGTCCGGCCGCTCATGATGGAATTCGACGATCGGCACGTGCGGCAACAGAAACGCCACCGGTCGCAGAATGCGGGCGCCAAGCGCCGGATGGAGTTTGATCGACTCGTACTCGTCGCTCGTCAGCCGGCCGGGCTTGCCAAGGATGGCGTCGGGGACGCCGATCTTGCCGACATCGTGCAGCACCGCGCCGAGCCGCACGATCTCGACCATCTCGTCCGGCAACTGCAGCTGGCGACTGATGACGACTGCGACCGCGCTGACACGTTGAGAGTGGCCGGCCGTGTAGGGATCGCGCGCATCGAGGGCGCTCGCCAACGCCGCGATCACGCCGACATAGGCGGCCCGGGTATCGGCCTCGGCGGCGTCCAGCGATCGCATCAGATCGTTGAACGAGCTGGTCAGGAGGTCCAGTTCGCGACTGTTGGCGGAGAGCGGAACGAGCGAGCCCGGTTGCCGCACTTGCGCCAGCCTGGCGACCGACGCGGATAAATCGTTGATTGGTCGCACCAAGGTCCGGGCCAGCCAGAGGCTGGCGAACAGTCCCAGGACCAGTCCCATCAGCCCAATCGAGGCCAGTGCTTGGTAGGCCTGGTCGGTCGCCGCCGCTGCGGCGTCGGCCACCGATTGCAGCGCAAACACCGCGGTACCATCGCGGAACGCCAGCAACCGCTGAAACGCCAGCTGTTCGCCGGCAAGCCAGACCGTGCCCTGGTCGGCGGGCGTCGCGCCCAGCACCGCGCCGAGTTCCGCGGCGGCGGCGGCGGGAAACGTGCTCGCCACCACTTGACGGCGACCGACGATGGCCACCTGCACCTGGGCCAGGGCCGCCAGTTGCGCAGCGAACGCGGTGTCGAGGCTGGTCGCCCGGAACAGGTTGCCCACGAAGTAGCCGTCGATGATCAACGGCACAATCACCATCCGGAACACACCGGTCGGCAGATGGACCACGCTGTCGGCCGGGTCGCGTGAACTTGGTACCGGAACAGGGGCGCCGACGGGCCACAGGCCGCGCCCGAGTCCGGTACTGACCAACGTCACGCCTCGTCGATCGGTGAGTGCCACGACATCACCACCCACGGCACGACCGATCTTGTCCAGCTCGCGTTGCAAGGTGGCGACCAGCTGCGCCGCGACCTCGCCGTCCGCACCGATCTCGGTTTCGTAGGTGTCCAGTGCCGCCTTGAGGGTCGGGTTCTCGGCCAACGTCGCGACGTGTGCCAGGACCTCGAGTTCGCGCCGCTGCTCGAGCGCGGCGATGACGCGCTGTTCGGTTTCGAGGCGCTCGGCCACCGAGCGTCGAACGCGGTCGCGCGTGTCGAATGTCAGGACCATGAACACGACCGCCAGCAGCGCGGCCACCGTGAGAAGGATCGCAATCAACGTCCGCGCCACCAGATGCGGCGGAACCGCCGAGCCCGGCAGGAAAGAGCGTGTCACTGAGCACCGCCGGGCCACACGAAGTCCGTGGTGGCTGACTGACCAGTGACCACGGTCACCCTTCGGACCTGCTCGCCACCGCGGTCGTGCCACGCCGCCAACTGATGGTCACCTGCCGGTACGCCGTCCAGAAGAAACCGGCCGTCGGCATCGGCTACGGTGAAGAACGGGTGGTCGAAAACCAACACCGTGGCGCTCATCTGGGCGTGAATTTCGCAGAACACTTTCACCACCCCCGCCTGAGCGAATCGCCATGACCGGGTCTTGCCGCGCGGGTATCTCCCCAGATTGAACGGAGCGAATCGCGACAGCGAGAACACATTATGGAAGAAGCCGTCGCCATTCGGAAAGGTCACACTCGAGCCTTGGGTCACCGCCACAAGGCGCGGGACGAACGCTTCGTCGCGCTGCGCGATGGCAGTGCCAACGATCGGGGCGAACGGCGCGTTTGGGGCCGTCTTGAGATACACCACAGTCGTCCCCGCCGGTGTCTGTCGCGCCGCACGCCCGATCGCTCGCGATGGATATGGGGCGACGGTACGACTCGAGACGTCAGACCTCGGCGCCCGCACCAAGCCGCTGACGCTCCCAACGCTGGAAGCGGAGTCGTTGACTCGTGGCGACAACGTCGCCGGCACCATCGCGAGCGAGGCAAGTGCTACCGCGGCCGCCAGGTTCCCAACCATTGCCCTTTAGGTTCGACTCCCTTCCCATGAGGCTTCTACGGTTTCTCTCGCGGATCGGTTACAGCGGGCGGCGGCAACCGGCATGCACGGCGTCAACAAGGTCACTCGCGATCTGGTGCCGTCGTTCGAAAGGCGGCAATGACCCGGCGCGTCCTCATGGTCGCGACCGGCATGATATTGGGAGGGCTAAGTCCGGCCGGGCCCGCCGGCGGCGAAACAGGCCGCGGCCGTCGGCTTCTAACCACCAAGGTGACGGCCACGGGTGGTAAAGTCGCAGGTAGGCAAAGGATTTCACCGCATGAGTTTTCGGGCAATCGTGATCGTGTTGGTCGGGCTGGCCGTGAGCCTGCCGGTGGTGGCTGTTGGGCAGATGCGGCCGCGCGCCGAGGTGGCGCCGTTCGTGGCGGCCGACGGTGTTCGTCAGGGCCAGACCGTGCACGTGGCCTTGAAGGTCACGCTGCCACCCGCGCTGCACGTTCAGTCGGATGCCCCGCGCGATCCGTCGTTCATTGCCACCGCCCTGTCGTTGATGCCGCCCGATGGCTTCACCGTCGGCGCGCTGTTCTATCCCGAAGCATCGGAGTTGAAGCAAGAGGGTTTGCCGGAGCCGCTCGTGGTGTTCGGCCACGAGTTCGTCACCGGCGCGCGCCTCACGGTGGATGCCGGCGTCGCACCCGGCGAATTCGTCATACCCGGTCGCCTGCGCTACCAGGCGTGCGACGACAAGGTCTGCTACGCGCCGACCAACGCCCAGTTCGAGTGGCGCGTGCGCGTGGTGGCGGCGGGCGCCGCCGTGAACCCGCTGGAGCCGGCCATCTTCCAGGCCCTCGCGGCCAACCGTGAGGTCGCGCCGACGGCGGCGACGACCGCGGCCTTCCCGACGGCGGCGGCGGTGCCGGCACCTGTGGCGGCGCCCACGGACGTGATGACGGCCCTCGATCGATTCGAGATGCGCGGCACCACCGGCGGCTACCTTGGCCGCGACGACTTCCTGCAGTTTGTCAGCGATGCCGAGAGCGGCGTGGCGGCGGCAGGACTCTTCGATGGACGCGGGCCGCTCGCGATTCTGCTGATCGTGTTGCTCGGCGGCCTGGCGCTGAACCTGACGCCGTGCGTCCTGCCGATGATTCCCATCAACCTCGCGATCATCGGCGCCGGCGCGCAGGCCCAGAGCCGCAGCCGCGGCTTCCTGCTGGGATCCACGTATGGCGGTGCGATGGCGCTGGTCTACGGCCTGCTTGGCCTGATCGTGATCCTCACCGCCGGCACATTCGGCACCATCAACGCCTCGCCGTGGTTCAACCTGGCCATCGCGGTCGTGTTCGTGGTCCTCGCGCTCGGCATGTTCGACGTGATTCCGATCGACTTCTCGAAGTGGTCGGGGCAGGCCGGCACGGGCGGCGGACGCGGCACCTTCGGCCTCGCGTTCACCATGGGCGCCATCGCGGCTTTGCTCGCGGGCGCCTGCGTGGCGCCGGTCGTCATCCAGGTGGTGCTGTTCTCGAGCACGCTCTACGCCGGCGGCACCACCATGGCGCTGGCGCTGCCCTTCTTCCTGGGCGTCGGCATGGCGCTGCCGTGGCCCCTCGCCGGAGCGGGCATTGCCGCGCTGCCAAAACCCGGACCGTGGATGGTCCGCGTGAAGCAGGTGATGGGTGTCGTGATTCTCGGAACCGCCGTGTACTACGGCTACGTCGCCTACGGGATTTTCGACAACCGCAACGTCGACGCGTCGGCCGTCTCGGGCAGCGTCAAGGCCAAGCTCGCCGAGGGGTGGACCGATTCACTGGCTGACGGCCTGGCCACCGCTGAACGCGACGGCAAGCCGGTGCTGCTCGATTTCTGGGCGACGTGGTGCAAGAACTGCCTGACGATGGACACCACCACGTTTGCGAATGCCGACGTCAAGACCGCGCTCGATGGCTACGTGAAGATCAAGATCCAGGCGGAAGACATGGATGCGGAGCCCGCGAAGTCGCTCTTGGCCCGCTTCAATGCGATCGGACTGCCGACGTACGTGGTTCTTGGCGCGCCGGCGAAAACGCCCTAGCGCGCCTGGTCTTTCTCGGCTTGCTGGCTGGCGCGATAGCGCGCCCGTGCGTCCTGCTCCAAGGACACTGGATCCATCCCTCAACAGGCGGTGGGCACCTGCAGGTAGCCTTCCCAGAACTGGCCGATGGCGGTCGCCAACGCCTTGAGCCTCATCTGCACGGCCACGCCAAACCCGAGCTCCTGACCTTGTGACATGCCCTGATGCTACTAGAGATCAGCCCGCGGTGCCGTCAGTGAGCACCGGCCAGGGTGAGCGTCCAGATGTTGGCCCGCATCTCGCCGCGCTCGAACACGACCACGTCACCCCGGCTCGACCACTCGGGATAGCGCACGAACACGCGCGGCGTGCCGGCGCTGTAGATCTCGGCCTGTTGCCCGGTGGCGACGTCGATGGTGCGCAGGCTCCAGATGCCGCCGCGTAGCGCCGCCACGGCCACGCGACTGGCGTCGGGCGACCAACTGCGCACCCAGGTCTGTCCGCGTTCGTTGGTCAGCATCCGCAGCGCGCCAGAGGCGACGTCGATCACGCCGGCCTGCATGGAGCCCCCGTCCCTCACTTCGACGGCCAGGAACCGCTCGTCGGGGGACCACGCCGGATACCCCGCCGACGCCGCATCGTCACCGATCTTGCGGGGCGCGTACTTGTCGGTGCCAGACACGTACAGCGCGCGCCGGCCGACAGGCGGGGTCAGCACCGAGAATGCGACCTGGGTCAGCGATGGCGCCAGCTGCATCTCGCCCAACCAGCCTGGCACTCCCGGTTCTTCACCGTTCAGCGAGAAGTCGAAGAGCGGTTCCTCCCGGCGGGTGCTGACATCAACCGCCCACACGCGGTCGGCGCCGCCACGATCAGACAGGTAGGCCACGCGCGTGCCGTCTCGGAACCATTCGGGCTTGTGCTCGGATGCGTCATCCGAGGTCAGCTGCGAGGGCGACTGTCCATTGATGTCCATCAGCCAGATATTGGGTTGCTCGCCGCGGCGGCTCGAGACGTAGGCGACACGCCGCGCGTCTGGCGAGATCACCGGCACCGAATTGCGGCGGCTGGTGTCGCTCGTCAGGGCCACGGCCGGCCCGACCGGAAGACCCGTGGGCCTGACGGACTGTTTCCAGATCTGGCTGTCGAGGGTCACCCCGGCGAAGGCCATGCGGCGGCCATCGTGGGCGATCGCCAGGCCGCGGATTGCCGGCACGCCAGGCACCGGAATGACCTCGGGTGGTCCGCTCAGGGAACCGGTAGCGGCGTCGAACGGCAACCGGGTGACGAACGACTCGCCGCTGGCCACGAAGATCGCCGAGCCATCGGGCGTAAACACGGATTCGTACAGACGGGGTGCCTTGTGCAGCCTGCGCGGAGTGCCCGACGCTGTCTCGACAATCCAGACGCCGTTGTTCGGGCCGCCCTCAAACACCGTGAACGAGACGTAGCGGCCATCGGCACTCCACGCCGGCGATGCGTGACCACCGATCGGCGCGTCGCTGCGCGTCAGCGGACGCGCCGTGCCGCCGGCCGCATCAACGATCGACAACGTTGACCCCACCTGCGCGCCGAAGCCGCCCGGCGAGGCGTCGGCATGCTCGTCCGTCTGAAACACCAGACGACGGCTGTCGGGTGACCACGCCGGCCGAGATCCCACCGGGGCCACCTGTCGCGGCGTGCCGCCCCGCGCAGGCATCACCCAGACACCGCCGCGCCCGTATGAATGGAAGGCGATGAATCGGCCGTCGGGCGACCAGGCGGGGTGAACATTCTGCCCGCCGTCCGCGGTCAGCGGTGTATCCACGCCGGCACCTCCAAACCCGCGAACGTAGATCTCCAGCGACCCGCTGCGGTCGGAGACGAATGCCAGGGCGTCGCCGGTCGGAGAGAACGAGGGGTGCAGATCCAGCCCGCCATGCGTCGTCACCTGGACGGGCCACGCCACGGCCGCGGGGCGCGGGCCGGGGTCCAGGGCTGCCGCCGGAGCGTTGCGCTGTGTCCAGGCCAGGGTCATTACGGCCACCAGGCCCAGGACAGCGGCGGCGCCCACCCCCGGCATGAACGACCTGCGGGCCCGCGCCACAGGGTCGACCAGGTCCGCAGGCACGGCACCGGGCGTCGGCACCGCGGCGTCTCCGGTTTCAACGGGATGGATCCAGCGGTAGCCGCGAGTGGGCACGGTTTCGAGAAAGCGGGCCTGCCGGACGTCGTCGCCCAGGACGCGTCGCAGTTGCGCGACGACTCGCGTCAGGGCATGGTCGGTGACGGCGGTGTCGGCCCACAGCGTCTCGAAGATTTCCTGCTTGGTGAAGACATGGCCGGGCCGGCTAACCAGCAGAGCCAGCAGGTTGAACGCCTTCGGCTCAAGCGCCAGCGGCACGCCGGCACGCTCGAGCCGGAAACCATCGAGATCCAGGACAAACTCATTCCAGCGGTAACGGGTAGCCACTGTCTGAAAGATACGCTGTGCCGGCGGAAATGGTTGGCGTAATGGGCACGGTCAGGAAAACATCATGCGATTCATCCCGGTTTTCAGCCCAGAATCAGGCGGCCGGCGGGTCCGTCGAAGGTCACGCGGTCGAACAGGTGCAGCGGCAACAGGCCGTCGGCCCGGTGGGCTGGTGCACCCGTGCGCACCAGCAGCACGGCCGGCAAATCGCGGAAGGTCGACGTCCCCACCCGGAAGCGGTCGATGCGAACGCTTCGCGCCAAGGTCGTTCCGTGAAAGCTGTCGACTCGAACCGGGTCGCCGAGCGTCATGCCCGTGAACGGTACACCGGGTAGCTCAAAGAGCACGAGGCCGCCGGATCCACTGTCGGCCACCAGTCTCAGCGTCGTCTCGCCATGCGGCAACTCGACCATGGGCAGCCCATCGTAAAACGCCAGGGGCAGGACGGTCGACCGGCCGGCGTCCGGATTCACCTGATCGGCCCAGCGGATGTGGCGGCGGCGATAGTCGATGGTGTAGCGGAGATCGGCCAGGACATCCTGGCCGAGCACACCCGCCACGGCGCCGGCGAGCCGGAGGCTGGCGGCCGGCAGCGCCGTCGCGGCAACGGTCGCGACGTTCGGCCCGAACGCCAGCTGGCCTATCTGAACGACGATGCAGTCACGATCGCCGGCGGGAGTCGATACCGTTGTCCGCGCGACCGGCACGGCGCCGACCGCATCGGCCAGATCTTCGGAAATCGACGAATGACTCGCGCCGGTGTCGACAAGAAAAGCGTGCGGACCGGTGCCGTCGATCATCACCGGCACCACGATGCCGCCCTGCGGCTCCAGCGTGAATGGCGTCGCGTCGTCGGCCCGCATCGACAGCGGTGCCGCTGACGCTAGCAAGAGACACAACACGATGCGCATGAACACCTCCCCCGGCTGGGGGAGAGTGTCGGTGTCGCGGTGCGATCAGGTCGTGAGGGATGGCTGACGATTCGCAGAGGAAATCGTGACGGTCACGGCAAAACGCCGCATCACGGGTTCCATCCCTCCTCTGGTCCCAGGACAGATTCGGTGCTGGCTTGAACGAGGTCGCCGGTAATGATTACTATGTCGCCATAATGTCTCCTGGTGCGCACGTCCTCGGCGAACTCGAGCAGATGGTCCTGTTGGCCGTGGCCCGGTTGGGCGACGAAGCGTATGCGGTCTCGGTGCGGGACGAGATTCAAGCGACGGCACGGGTTGAACTGTCGCGCGGCACGATTTACGTGACCCTCGATCGTCTCGAGCAGAAGGGGCTGCTGGCGTCGCACTTCTCAGAACCGGTGGCCGAACGGGGTGGCAAGGCGCGCCGGTGCTTCACCTTGAAGACGGCCGGCGCCAGGGCTTTGCGCGAATCGCAGCGGGCGCTTGCCAGCCTATGGGCCGGCGTTGACCTGGCAAAGGGCCGGGCCACGTAGGTGCCAGGCCTGCCCCGCCTGGCGGCGTGGCTGCTGCGCCGCAGCGTCCCGGAACGCTGGGCCGATTCGGTGATCGGCGACATGGAAGGCGCCTGGCAGTTGCGGCTCCGCGAGACCCGGCTGCACGCCCTCGCCGTACTGTGGATCACGCTCGAGTCCGCGCGCGTGGCGGCCCGCTTCAGCGCCGAAGGCGTGTGGAATGCGGCCCATGCCACCAGGCGTGATGCCGACGAGGCCGTGCGGGCGCTCGCCCGCCGGCCGCGATTCGCGGCCGCGGCGGTGCTGACCATCGCCTTCGGCAGCGGTCTGAACGTGGCCGCCTTCACGATTGTCGACCGCGTCCTGCTTGCTCCGCTGCCCTACGGCGCAGCGGAGCGCCTGGTCGGGGTGGGCGGGAAGCGGGCCGGCGGTGAAGCCGACCACACGGTATCGAGCGTCGACTTCGAGATCTGGCGCAACGGCCTCGTCCCGCAGCTCGATCTCGCCGCCTACCAGGCCGAAACCGTTCACCTGCGACTGCCCGGCGACCCCATCGCCCAGCCGATGGCCGCGGCATTTGTGACGCCGGACCTGTTTCGCGTGCTGGGCATTCAGCCGATCCGGGGCCGATCGTTTGGCGAACACGATGGCAAGCTCGGCCAGCCGGGCGTTGCCGTGATCGCCCACGACCTCTGGCGATCGCGCTTCGGCTCCGACCCTGGCATGGTGGGACGCGCCATCGATATCGGCGGCCAGCAACATACCGTCATTGGCATCGCCCCGCAGGGCACAGAGTTTCCCCCTGGCGTCGGCGTCTGGCTGGCGCGCGCGACGACGGGCGCGCGGCTTCGGGACCTTCGCATCGAGTTTGCGTCGCTGCGCGTGGTCGGCCGGCTCGCCGGCGAATCGCCCGCCGACCTGGCGATTGCCGAGATCGAACGACGCGGCGCCAGGCTTGCGGCCGAGGCCGGCCGCGAGACGGCGCCGGTGTTGGTGAACCTCCATGATGCGCTGGTCGGTCCCACTGGTCCGGCCCTGCGGCTGGCCTGGGTGGCGGTCGGCTTCCTCTTCCTGATTGCCTGCGCCAATGGCGCCAGCCTGTTGATGGCCCGCACTTCGGCGCGCGGCCAGGAACTGGCCGTTCGTGCCTCACTTGGCGCCAGCCGCCTGGCCCTGGTCCGGCACGTGGCGGTCGAGGGCAGCGTGCTGGCCGTCGTGGGCAGCGCACTTGGCCTTCTTATCGCGGCCGCATTGCTGCGCGTCTTCGAACAAACGGAGCCGGGCGGCCTGCCCCGGCTCGCCGGCGTGCGGTTGTCAAGCGAGGCCGTTGTCTTCGCGGCCGCGACGGCGGCGGTGGCGGCGGTGTTGCTGAGCGTGGTCCCGGCGCTTGGCGCTGGCCGCGTCCGCTCGGTGCACCTCACCCGCCTGATCGGGGACACCGACCGATCGCGGCGTGGCGGCGGCGTTCTCGTGGCCCTGCAACTCGCCTTGTGCGTCGTGCTCCTGGTGGGCGCGAGCGTCACGGGTTGGGGGGTGTTGCGCCAGGTGCTTCGCGATCCCGGCTTCGATGCGACCGGCGCCTTGATCGTGTCGGTGCGTCCCGAGCGCCGGCAGGCCTCAACCGCGGGCGGCGCCCTCTACGGGCCGTTGCTGGAACGGCTGCGCGCGATCGACGGCGTGACGGCCGTCGCCATGACTGACCATCTGCCGCCACTGGCCGCGGGTCAGTTCGCACCGATCGCGGTCGAAGGCCTGCCGATTGACGGCGGCTCGGCGGCATTGGTGAGGCCGATCGGTGTGACGGCGTCGTACTTCGACGCCATGCGCATTCCGATCGTGGCCGGGCGCGGCTTCACCGACATGGAAGTGGCGAACGGCGCTGCTGTCTCCATCGTCGACACCCGCATCGCCGCCCGAGCCGGCGGGCGATCGCTGATCGGGCGACGGCTGGTGCAGCACGGCCGCGTCTTCGAGGTGGTCGGCATCGCCGCCGATGCAAGGCAAGGTGCGCTTGGCGAGCCGCCCGGGCCGACGCTCTACAAACCGATCTCGAGCGGGGTGTTCAGTTCCGGCGGCATGTCCTTCCTCACCGAGCTGCACATCATCATTCGCACGGCCGGGGACGCGGCCGGTGTGAGCGCCGCGGTTCGCACGGCGGTTGGCGTGCCGCCGCAGGTAGTGACCGCCACCGGCATGGCCACGCTGACCGATCGGCTCTGGCAATCGCTGGCCGGCCCCCGCTTCCAAGCCGCGGTCCTGGGGCTCTTCGCGCTGCTCGGCGCGGGCCTGGCGGCGTTTGGCGTCTATGGGCTGGTGTCGTACGTGGTCCAGGGCAGCGCCCCCGAGATCGGACTGCGGCTGGCGCTTGGCGCGACGCGCCTGGATGTGATTGCACTGGTGCTGCAGCGTGGACTGGGTGTCGCCCTGGCGGGCGCGGCGCTCGGCCTGCTGGCCGCGCCGGCCGTCGCCGGCGCAATCGGCAGCCGCCTGATTGGTGTGGCGGAAGCCGGACCAGGTGTGTATGCCGGCGTGATGACGATGCTGCTGATGGTGGTGGTGGGTGCGTGCGTTCTGCCTGCCTGGCGAGCGGTTCGCGTGGATCCGGTCGTGTCGTTAAGGAATGACTGAATGAAGGAGCTCACAATGCGCGGTGTCATGACAGTAGTCACAACGATAGCCCTCGGCGTAGCGGTCGCGGGCCAGGCTCCGGCCAACAAGGAAATGAAGGCGTTCGTGGTCGCGGTCGATGAGGCCAAGCTGACGCTGTCGAACGTGCCGCTCGGAGCCGCCGGTGGCGGACAGACCTTTGTCATGCCGGCGCCGAAGGAAGGCGCGCCGCCCCCGTCGTGGGTCGTCGCGGCGCCCGGTGAGGCGGAGAGCGCGGCCGCTCCCAAGCCAACAATGATGATGGTGACGCAGCCAAGCGACAGCGCGCCGCTCGTCCTGACCGAGTTGATCACCGACAAGGGTGCCGTGAAAGCCGCAGACTTCCCCCGAGGCACCCACGTCACCGTGACCTACCGGGAGGCCGACGGAAAGAAGTGGCTCCACAAGATCGAACGCGTCCCGTCGAAGTGACCAGCGCCGTGACCAACAACGCCAGTCAGGCATGAGCCTTGCGATGCTCCGCACCATGAACATGAATCGTCGCGAAACTGTCCTCAAGAGTGCACGCCAACTCGTCGTCGCAGCGGTGATGGTGGGTCTGTTCGCGGGCTCGGCGTCGGCCCAATCGGGGCGCGGCTCTTTCAGTGGCTTGTACGTCGGCGCTGAGATCGGCAAGCAGCACGTCATCGGCGGGTCGCTGGTGGACAACGTCGATACGCTGCAGGAAGACTCGCGCGTGGTGGCCGCGGTGTTCGGCGGGCTGCGCGGGCAGTTCCAGGGGTTCGTCCTGGGTGCCGAGCTCGGGTTCGGCCGAACCGATGGCGACCTGATCCTCAGCGATCCGGCGCGCCTGCTGACGATCGACTACAAGAACGACTCGCAGTGGCACTGGACGCTGAATGCGGGTCACACCGTCGGACCACGGACCCTGCTGTTTGGCTATGTGTCCGAGGTAACCCGCGACTTCGACGTCACCATTCTCCGCGCGGGGCTGACCAGTGAGCAGCAGGACGAGCAAGGCCTGCTACGATTCGGCGGTGGCATCGAACAACGGATCACGGGACCGTTGCGGCTGCGCGCAACGATCGGCACCTCGCGTGCCGACTTCGGCGATCGGCAGACCAACATCGAGATCGGCAAGCGAGTCGATGCTTCGATCGGTTTCGTCATTCAGTTCTGACGCACGAAGGCCGCGCGCACCAATGAACGATGCCGTATGGCAGTTCGTGCTGGCCACCGTCACCGGGGTCTTGCTCGGCTGTGATGCGTCGGCATCGCCGACGGCACCGGAGCCGGCCCTGACTGCCGGCCGTCAGGCCGTCAGCATTGGCGGCGCCGGCATCACGCTGGGCGGCATCCTGTTTCGTCCGGAGACGACCGAGGCACGACCGGGCGTCATCGTGCTGCATGGCTGGCAACCGGCCGGCGCCAACGGTGCGGCGCTGGTCGAGGCGCGCGCGCGCCGTTACTCGGAAGAAGGATATGTGGCGCTGGCGCTATCAATGCGCGGGTGGCCCCCGAGTGGCGGCGCTGACGACTGCGGACTGCGACAGCCCGACGACGTGGTGAGCGTGATGGCGTGGTTGCGCGCACAACCTGGTGTGATCGGCGACCGCCTGGGTCTCGTCGGGTTTTCGCAAGGCGGTCAAGTCGCACTCCTGGCTGCCGCGAGGGATCCGCAGGTGCGAGCCGTCGTGGCGTACTACCCGGTCACCGACGTCGCCCGGTGGAAGACCACGACGACCAACCCCGACATCCCCAGCTACATCACCGCGGTCTGTGAGCCGGGCGGGGTGACCGCGCGCTCGCCGTTACTGCGCGCCGTCGAGATCGCCGCGCCGGTGCTGCTGGTTCATGGCGACCAGGACACGCGGGTGCCGACCGAACAGAGCACGCTCGTTCACCAGGCGCGTGCGGCGGCCGGTCGAGCTTCGGAGCTGTTCCTCGTGCCTGGCGCGGAGCACGGCTTCGTCGCGGCTCAAGAGGCACTGGCACGTCCGGTGGTCGATCGGTTTCTGGCGGTGGCGTTACGGCAATAGCGCGGGTGGCGGTGGTTCGGCTGTGAATCCGGCGCCGCGGGAGATGTCGGGCCGAACTGCGGGACGAACCAGACGGCCGTCGCCTGTGAGGAGGCGTCCAAACGCCCGATGTCATATAAGAGACGGCTGGTGCTGTTGGCGCGGCGATGGCGTTCGGGCATGAGCTCCTGGCGCAGCCCGCTCTGTTCCAACCGTGGGGCCCGTCGTAGCCGGCTCCTGTCAATGCCATCGCACTGTCGCATGACGGAACGAGGTTGGTTGCCGCCCTCGATCCGACTCGAGTGGCGACAACCCGCGTCTTGACGCCGCCGCCGGGCGCGCCGGAACTCGGCCTCTTCGAAAGCCGCCGGCAGGGTGACAGCTGGACGCCGCCCGCGCTGCTCCCTTTTTCTGGAACGTTCACAGACTACGAGTTGACGTTTGCTCCGGACGGCTCGTTTGCCCTGTTCAAGTCGCAGCGGCCGCTGCCCGACGGCCGCCCAGTCGAGAATCGCAAGAACAACCTGTGGCTGGTGCGGCGCACCGACAGCGGATGGTCGGAACCTCGCTATCTCGCGAGCATCAACCCGGCCACCAACCGTCGTTGCATGACCGAAATCCTGAGCCGGTGGCCCGCGGCCGGTCCGATGGCGGCGTACGATTCCTCGGCTTCGAGCCCGCTCAGGTGCTCGTCCGGCCGCGGGTTACACCGCCGTGGCGACCATTCGGTCCGGCATCGGAGGCGATACGTCGGTACCGTTCGCCTGGCTGCTCCCGGTGCTGCTTCTCTTCACGGGCGCCTGCGCCGTTCTCGTCGTCCGCCGCGAGCGGGCCGCCGACGACGAGATCGTCCCCGCGAGGTGGATTATTGGCGCCCTGGTGGTGCTGAACCTCGCGCAGGTTGCGCGCATGCTGTTCGGCAACGTTGCGCCGGTGCCGGCGATCGTGCCGGTCGTGATCACGCTCGAGTTCGTGGCGATGGTCGGCGTCGTGGTGTGGCGGTCGCTGCACCGGCCGGCGATCGCGGCCGCCGTTGGGGGCGAACCGCGCACGAAAAAATCCGGGCTCGACCTGGACGCGGCGGCGGCGCTTCTCGCGCGGATCGAGCACCCGCTTACCGCCGAACGGCTCTTCGCCGATGGTGGACTCATGCTCGGCCGGCTCGCGGCGGCCGTTGAGTCAACGCCGCATCAGGTCTCTGAGGTCCTCAACCGGCATCTGAAGGTCACGTTCCACGAACTGCTCAACCGCCATCGAGTCGAGGACGTGAAGTTGCAGCTTCGCGACCCGGACGCTGACGGCTACACCGTGGAGGGCATCGGCGTGTCGGCTGGATTCGGCTCCAGGTCCGCTCTGTATGCCGCGTTCCGCCGCCTGGAAGGAATGACGCCCGCCGAGTACCGGGCGCGGCACGTTCCTTCTGCTACCCTTCCTGCGACCCGTCGGCGCGGCCGTTACTGGCCAGGGACGATCGACGTCATCGACCACTCTCGCGAATCCCCACCTGGCTGACCAGGGCTTCGAAACGCTGATCGCCGTGAAGCGCGGCGAGCGCCGGATGCACTGCGAGCAGGGGAGCAATGTTGGCCCGCCGTCCCACGGCCTGCCGCAACCAGGCGACCACGGAATCGCTGCCGTGAAGTCGAGCCAGGATCAGGCCCAGCGCGTCGGACCCCTGCCGGCGGTCGCTCCTGGCAGAGTCCCATTCTTTGAGCCGTCGCGCCGCCGCGGCCGCAGCCGCCGCGTCGCCCATCATCTCGTAGGCATAGACCAGGCAGTCGGCCACCTGCAGCGACGTTTGCGGACCCATCGGCGCGGCTGCCTCGCAGGCGTCGGCCGCGGCCCTGGCGTCCCCGGCATAGAGTCGACTCCACGCCAGGGTGAGCCGGGCGTGGGTCGATGCAGGGGCAGCTTCGACTGCGCGGCTCGCGAGGGCAATGGCTTCCGCGTGGCGGCCGCGCGCCGAGCGTAGCTGGCTGAGCGTAGTGAGGGCAAACTCGTGCGACGGCGAGCGGCGCAGCGCCCGGAGCAGTCGTGTCTCGCTTTCTTGCCACGCCCAGCGTCCAAACAGCGCTTCAAAGCCCAGAGCACCGTGAGCGTCGGCGTTGGCTGGGTCTTCCGCGAGAGCCGCCAGACCGGCGGCCCGCGCTCTGGCGAAGGCATCATCCAGGGGGGCGAACCTGATTGAGCCGGCCAGGGCATGCGCGATGGCCATTCCGGCGAAGGCATCAGCATAGCGGGGATGCTCAGCCACCGCCCGCTGGAACAACAGCATGCGGTCGCGGAGCTCGAACGGCTCAGCGGTCTCCAGGCTGCGGCGCGCCCGTTCGTAGGCGGCCACCGCGCTCGGCGCCGGCGGCCCGGGATCAGGCCGGTCTGCCATGCCTGCGACGAGCAGGCCACCGGCCAAGGCACCGATGGCGGCTGCGGCCCACGGGCGCCACTCCCCGCGACTCGATGCCGCGACAGGGAGCGCGTGCGCTTGGGGCCGTGGCGAGGACTCCGCCGGCGCCACCTCAGCGATGAAGCGATAGCCGCGCCGAGGCGCGGTCTGGATGAACCTGGGCGCCGTCGCCGAGTCGCCCAGCGCCAGGCGGAGTTGCGCGATACAGAAGTTGAGGCCGGCGTCGAAGTCCACGTAGCTGTCGTCGCCCCACAAGTGTCGCCGCAGTTCATCGCGGGTCACCAGCTCACCGGGCCGCGAGGCCAGCAGGTCGAGCACTTGGTACTGTTGCGGTGTCAGCCTAATCGGGTCACCGGCTCGACGTATCTCGCCGGCGTGGCGGTCAAGCTCGAATTCCCCGAACCGGATGGGCTGCTTCGCGGCTGTGAGTGTGGGCATGAGCCCGCAGTATAGCGACGCCACGCGCGCGAAAGCTGCCGTTCCTCACTGCAATCTCATTGTTTCTCAGGGCCCGCTCATTGCTTCGGCGCACAACCACTGGTAATTCTCGGCTGTCGCGAAGGAGGCACGAATGAAGCGTTGGATTATCGGAGTGGGGTATCTCGCGGTCTTCGGCGCGTGCGGCGGATCGGGTTCGGCCGGACCGACCACCCCGAGCGCAGCCGCGGCGGTCAGCGGCGCCACTATCGTTATCACCGCGGCCGGGGCGGTAGCGCCGAACCGGGTGCAGATCGCGGTCGACCAGGCTGTGACATTTGTCAACCAGGATGCACGGCCGCACGAGCCATCATCCGATCCTCACCCCGCACATACCGACTGTCCACCGATGGCGCAGGTTGGCCTCCTGCAGCCGGGGCAGCAGCGGGCCACCGGCGCCTTTACGACGGCTCGCACGTGCACGTTCCACGATCACCTTTCCAGCGCCGACTCCCTTCGCGGCACGATTGTCATCCAATAGGAGGTTTCATATGCGTGGATTGCTTGCCGCCTTGGCGGCCGCGGCCATCTGTCTCTTTGGCGTAGAGGCGCGGGGGCAAGGCCGTTTTCCGCCCGCTTCGTTTACCAACCTGCAGGTGCTGCCGAAGGACTCGAGTCCGGCCAACCTTCTGTCGCTCATGAAGAACTTCACGCGCGACCTGGGCGTTCGTTGCCAGCACTGTCATACAGGGGAGGAGGGAATGCCGCTCGAGGAGTTCGACTTCGCGGCCGACACCAAGCCCGCCAAGGCGGCCGCGCGGGTCATGCTGAAGCTGGTCGTCGAGATCAACACGACGCTGGACCGCGACTTGCCCGGCACAGGCAAACCGGGTCGGGTGTCCTGCATGACCTGTCACGCCGGCCGTACGACGACCAGGGACCAGTAGAAGGATCCCTGAACTGGCCGCGCGGCGCCCTTCCAGGGTCAGATGACGGCGCTGACCTGGAACGCGCCGACGCGAGTGGGCCTGCCATTGACGATGATGTCAACCGCATGGCGGCCGGGATACGGCTTGCGGGTGGTGTGGACGGCCAGTGATACCGACCGAGCCAGTGCCGCGCGGCCTCCGGCCGGGAGCGCCACGCGCTTGACCTTGAATACTTTGGCGCTGGGCCGGCCACTCGCCTTGATGAAGTGGATGGCCAGGTCGACCAGCAGGTCTTGCGCCGCGCGCGACCGGCTGCGCACGACGAAGCTGACCGAGACTCGGCCTCCGATCTGGACCCGCCGTGGAGAAATCTGAACGTCTTCAATCGCGACGGAGGCCTGCCGGCCGTAGCCCAGAAGCCGCAGCGCCGGTGCCTCGCCTCGCTTGACGGCGCTTCGGAGCGCGTGCTCGATCAACGCTCGCATCTCGGGTGAGGCATTCGCCATCCAGGCTCCGGCGGTCTGGAACAACAACTCCGGATGGACCTTCCCGAGGTCATTCAGATTGTTGGCCACGCTCCGGCGCACCATGGTCGAGGGGTCATCGCGAAGGAGCGAGAGCAGCGCGACCACGCGATCGGGGTTGGCGTCGAGCCACGGCACCCTCGGCGCCCACGGCAGCCGCAACCGCGTGCCCTCGGACACCAGCCGCCGCACATGGGGATTGCGATCGGCGGCCCAGTTCCACAACCTGGTCATGGCGCGCTCGGGGTCGCGGGCAATGTAGGGGCGAATGCTCGACTCGGCGCTGAACCTCTTGGTCAGTTCGTACTGGGCCTGCATCGAAATGTCGAAATGCTCGAGGCCATGCTCCGCAACATAGAGTGTGTGCGGTAGATAGAAGAACGGCGCCATTCCGACGCCAAGCAGCTCGTCGGTGGCATGCTCGGGACCGAGTGACCGCATCAGGATTCTGACGGCCCGAGGGTATTGGGGCGGCAGATGCCTGGCCAGTGCGCGGGCGATGAGACGGCCACGGTCGAGCAGTTCCAGCGCCTCAAGCCCGCGGCACGCGTCAGCAATAAATTGCCGCCGCGGAAACGCCGGAGACACACGCGCGAGGTCCGCAGCCAGCCGGCGAATCAACGCCGGCGAGAAGAATGTCTTCAGTGGATCGCCCATGATCGCCGCGGCAATTGTCTCATGGCGACCGGCGGCAGCGCCGGCACGTCCAGCGGTGCAGGCGATAGCGAAGGCGCTCGACCCACGTCAGCTCCGCCAGGTCGACGGCAAGCTGGTCGACCTCGGCGCAGGTGATGGCACAGCTCACCTGCGACCCGCCATCGAGCGGCGAATGACATGATCGAGCGACACGGCACCGGGCCCGCGCACCAGCAGGAACAGCAAGATCGACGCCCAGGTCAGGTGCTCGATCCACGCTTGCGGGTAGACGAACGTCTGGATGACCGCAATCATGCCCAGGAAAGGCAAGGTCGCGAGCCTGGTGCCCAGGCCCACAATCAGCAGGGTCGAAAACGTCAGCTCGTTGAATGTCGCCATTCGCGCGGCCAGTGCCGGATCCAGCAGCGGAACCTTGTACTCGTCCCGGAACAACAACACCGTGAACTCGAACGACCGGTACTTCATCAGGCCGGCGTTGAGAAAGACGGCACCAACGGCCAGACGCATCGACAACTGGACGAGGGCGAGCGGACCTCGTTCGAGCCAGGCAACGAAGTTCTCGAAAGTCGACACGATCATGGTTGCAAATCCTCTTGAGGGGTGATGATGCCGGTTACCAGGGACTCCCTGAACATCTCGGCCAGCGCTGCACCGGGGTCGAACGCGGTGTCGGACTGCCAGGCACGTTCGGCTGATGCACCGATCGACAGCCCCTTTGCGATGGCGTGCCTGAACACCCAGTTGCCTTCGGTCAACCGCGACATCCGGACCGCGCCACGGCTGCCGCGCGCCTCGATCCATACCGGCTGCGGCTCAAGCGTCAGTTGCTCTGGCGCGGAGTCGTTCAGGTACAAGGCCATGAGCTCGTCAATCGGCCAGTCGGCGCGGACGTAACTGCTGCCATCCTGCGCCACGAGCCGGGACGACGCCAGTTCGTCCGGCGTCAGTGCCACCACGCGCGCCGGAGCCATCGGGTCGGCGTCAACGGCGACCGACAGGCGCCCGAACTGCCAGTCGAGGGTGGCGAAGGACACGAGATACGGCAGTGCGGCACCGATCGGCGTGCCGCCGAGCGACGCGGGGAAGTCACCGCCGTACTCGGCAATGCAGGGCGCTGTCGGCGGCGACGTTTGCACGAATTGGACCGCCGCCGCTTCGAGGCGGGCCGGCCCAATCAGCCAGGCGGTCGCCGGAAAGCGTGCCATCACGGCGCCGACCAGACTGGTCCGGTAGTGCCGAAGATGAATGGCCATTCTTAGCGCCACGTCGCGCTGGCCGGCCGCGAGCATGGGAACCAGCGGAGCCGCGTCGCCGGCCAGGACGGCATCGCGCACGCGCCGCTGAATCTCACCGAGCGGCAGCATGTTGGTCCTCGCGCGCCAGGGTCAGGCGCACCACCTCGTCGGCGATTAACGCTTCGGCCAGAAGGGTGTCGAGCGGCGGAATGTCGTTGTCCCACTCGATCAGGGTCGGCCTGACCCCGAAACTCGAGACAGCGTAGGCGTACAGCTCCCAGACAGAGGCGGCGATAGGCGACGCATGGGTGTCGATCAGCACATCGTGGCCGGGCGAGGCATCATCCGGCTCCGCGGTGAAGCCGCCCAGGTGCAGTTCGCCAACGGACTCGGCGGCGAGGCCATCCAGATAGGCGCGCGCGTCGTAGCCCATGTTATGGGCGCTCAAATGCACGTTGCTGACATCACAAAGAAGCCGGCAACCGGTCTGCTCGACCAGGGCCATCAAGAATTGCACCTCGGTCATCGTCGATCCGGCAAACCCGACGTAACAGGATGGGTTCTCGATCAACATCGTCCGGCCCAGGCCGTCCTGGACCTCGCGTACGTGGCGCGCCACGATGGCAAGCGTGTCGCTGGTGTACGGCAGGGGCAGCAGGTCGTTCAGGTACTCGCCCTGATGTGTCGACCACGCGAGATGGCAGGACACCGCAAACGGATTGAGGCGATCGATAAACCGGCGCATGCGCTGCAGGTGCAGGCGGTCCACGCCGTGGGCGCTGCCGACGGACAGGCCCACGGTGTGCACGGAGATCGGATAGCTCCCGGCCAGCTCGCACAGCAGCTCGGTCGCGTGGGGATTGGCCAGAAAGTTCTCGGGGTGAACTTCAAACCAACCCGCCGAAGGCCGGGTGGCCACCGCTTCTTCGATGTGCGGCAACCTCAGGCCTACGCCGGATCGCGCGGGGCGAAGAGGAATCGAGGACATGACGGTGGCCACCTGTCGTTCTTCCCTACTTCGCGGCCTTGCTGCCACCAACGATGCGGTCGCAGTAGCCCTCGGGCACGAAGATCCAGGCCTTGCTGTCGCTGGCGCGCTTCGACGTGCCGCCGCAGGAGTTGTTGCCGGTGGACGCGCAGTCGTTGGCGCCGGCCTTGGCGATGCCGTAGCACTTCTCGGCCTTGAAGGTGGGCATCTCGGCGGGTTTCTGGGCGGCCAGGAAGCTGGGGGCCGCGATGGCGGCGGCGAACGCAGTGGCGATGACAAATCGGGTTTGCATGAGGTGTGCTCCGTGGTGGTGACCGGCGCCGGGCACATCCCGGTGGTCCCACACGGTAGGTGAGTGCACGATGCGCCGTGAACATTACAGTCGCTATGATGGGGTGTGGCCTTGGTAGCGGAAGAGGAGCTGGCGCGGTTGCGGGCCCGCGATCCGGAGGCATTGAGGGAGATCGCCGAGGCCTACGGCCGGCGGCTGTACCGTGCGGCCCTCGGCATGGGCCACGCCGCGAGCGCGGCCGAAGATCTGGTGCAGGAGGTTTTCGTCACCTTCCTTGAGTCGCTGGATCGCTTCGAGGGCCGGGCGCAGGTTGGTACGTGGCTCTATGGCATCCTGCACCACAAGTCGCTCGAGCGGAGGCGGGCCACGCGACGCGAGGAAATGGACGACACGATCGACGAGTTCGAAAGCCAGTTCGACGGTCGCGGTCATTGGCTGCGGAAGTCGCCGGCGCCGGACGCACCGATCGACGCCGCCCAGACGGCGGCTGCGATCGGGGCGTGCCTGGAAGGGTTAACCGAACAGCAGCGCGCGGTCTTCCACCTGCGCCAGGTGGAAGAGCTGTCGGCCGCCGAGGTCAGTAAGATTACCGGGCACTCGATCACTCACATTGGAGTGCTGCTGCACCGCGCGCGCATGCGGCTGCGGGCATGTCTTGGAGCGAAGGGCTGGGATCACACGCGATGATGACGTGCAAGGAAGTATCGACACTGGTCTCGGCCGGCGAGTTCGCTGAGGCGGCGTTCGCACGGCGAGTGGCCGTACGCCTGCACCTTGCTTTGTGCGTCAAGTGTCGCGCCTTCAAACGGCAGGTCGAGGCCCTGTCCCGAGCGGCACGAACCGTGGCGGCGAGGCCAACCGACCAGCCGCCCGCCGATTTCGAGGCGAAGCTGGTTCAGCGGATGCGCGGCCCGAAACCATAGGCGCCCTGGGAGTGTCAGGGACGGTCTCCGATCAACAGCGTCTCTGGATATTGCGCGTACCACCCAAACCAGAAGGCTCGCTGGGCCACGTAGCGTGGCAGTGTCACGGAACCATCCGCGAGCGCGAGTGCGGCTTCACTCTGGACCCACTCGCGGCCGCTGGTGTCACGGATGACCCCGGCCGCCGGCTGTGATTCGAACACCACCTGGTTCCCACCAAGGGAGTAGACACGATTGGCACCTTGCCGGCTGGTCAGCGCCAGCAGTCGGCGTCCCGCCACCTCGAAATGAAATACCGGGGTCTTCTTGAGGTAGTCGGCCACGATCGCCACCGGCTGGGCCGGTCCGCCGGCCGCGGGCCTGACCTGCATCACCAGGACTTCGGCCTTGTTCCTGAGCCGGTTGTCCTTCTTCGAGACCTCGAAGTAGAGCCGGTCGTTCGCGAAGTAGTCGCGGTAGGCGGCGCCTTCGCCGTAGTCGCGCTTGTGGCCGGTATCGAGTGACAGCACCGTTGTTTTCGGGTGCGCCGCACGCCATTCGCCCCAAGTCGTGGTCACGGCGGCATGCGACGTCATCTGCAGGCCGGTATCGACGAGCGGACCCACGACCGGCTTGCCTTCAAGGGTGGACCACAAGCTCATGGTTTCCTCGTCGAACATCAGCTTGTTGGATCGGTAGAGCAGGCCACTGGTGCCAAAGCCGCGCCGCTTGCCACCGACGACGCTGTCGTACGGGATGACGGTGCCGCACAGGGTGCAGTAGACGACGGTGACTTCGGTGTCGCCGAGCTTGTCGACAGCCATCTCGTGCCAGGCCAGGATCCGCTTGGGATAAGCGCGGGCCTCTCCGTTGACAACAATGCCGAACACGACGTTACCGTCGCGCAGGTAGCGCGCCTCCTCCACGGACAGAACCTTCGGGTAGTACAGCGGTGGTATGCCGTTGACGGTCACACCGCCCCAATCGATCTCGTCGAGGCGAATCAGGCTCTTGGCATCGGGCGCAAAGAACCGCTGCATGCGCGGGTCGATGCCACCGCCGTAGACCATGCCCTTGAACCTGGCATAGTCGGGATGGGGTTCGTACGGGAGGCTCCACATCCACGCGCGCCAGCCATTCAGCGATTGGTCAAACCGCCGGCGCGTCTGCTTCTCGAGAAACGCGATCAGGCGCGAACGCGCCCGTGACTGCGGGGTCGACTGCACGCTGATCTCGCCGCCGAAGTCCGCGCCGGGCCGGGCCGGCGTGTCGGGTCCGTCGTCGGCCGGCTCTGCACCACCAGGTGATTCGGCGCCGCCCGAGGGTGCCACGACGCGCGGCGCGGGGCGCATCAGCCGCGCCAGGTCGATGATCATCGGCGTGTAGGCATCGCGCCACTGACGAGACAAGGCGTCCAGAGCGGGCCGGGCCACACGATCGTCGGTGGAGGCGGCCGCGAAAAAGAGGTCGAGCGGCGGTGGGCCCTGGGCACGAGCCGTCGCCAGCGACAGCGCGAACAGTACCAGTGCCAAGCCGAGCAGGCGGAGCCTCATGGACGCAGCTCCGACGCGCGTCTGGCGGCAAAGGCGGCGAATGCCGCGCGCCCGAACAAGGCCGCCAGCAGCACGACCACCATGACCGGCCCGGCGTGCCAGAGCAACAGGTGCATGGCCCCATCCAACGGGCAGGTCATCTCGACACCGAGCGCGCCAACCGCAGCCGCCGCCAGGGCGGCGAAGCTGACCGTGGATCGAGCATCGCCAGGGGCAGCGCGACCCACCATGACGGCCATCAACAAGCCCGGCGTGACGCCGATGGCAAACGCCTTGGCCACGCAGCCCCAACCGGCGTCCGGCCAGTCCGCGCCGCCGGCCGCGGCAACCGGAATCAGTTCGCCGGCCAACCAGGCCAGCCAGGCTCCCAACGCCAACGGCGGTGCCGCGCGGCGCCAGGCGCTCACGGTCTCGCCCGGAATCGCCAGGGCCAGCGCGGCACCTGCCGAACTGACCGCCGCCAGAACCAGGAACAGCGCGTGAGCCTGGAAGGGCAGCGTGAACAACGCCGTGCCGAGATCGCCTCGGCGTCCAAGAACGGCCACGGCCGCGGCAACTGCTGCGACCGCAGCGGCCGCCCATCGCCATAACCGCACCGCCGGTACCGGCAGGGGCGAGACCGGCTCGAGGTCGCGCACCAGGCCATCGATCAGATCATTGGTTGCCATAGCCGATTCCGGCGAGAAACTTCCTGAGCACGGCATAGCCTCGATGGGCGGTCACTTTGACGTTGGCCTCGCTCATGCCGGTCTCGCGTGCGACCTCTTTCACGGTCATCTCCTGCAACTTCAGTCGTTCGATCACGATTCGCTGCGCAGGTGTCAGTTGCCGCATGGCCTGCGCCAAATCGGCCCGGGCAATCGTTTCGGCCTCAGCGGTCTGAGACCACACCACCGGCGGACTCACATTCATCGGCTCCTCCCAGGTCGCCGTTCGCCGGTGGCGCCGAATCGCGTCAATCATCCGGCTCTGCAGAACGGCATAGAACCACGGCGCGAACGGCCGATCCGGGTTCCAGGTGTGGCGCGCACGATGCAGCGACATCAGCACCTCCTGGACAACGTCTTCGACCCACGGCATCGCGCCGACGCGACGCCGGACGTAGAGCAGCACGACGTGGCCGAGCGCCTGCAGCAGGGCCTCGTATGCCGTTCGGTCGCCGTGCTGACTGGCCACCATCAGCAGCGTCAGCTCGTGTTCCTGCTCCGGGGTCATCCCCTGTTGGACTCCTACGCTGGTGGTTCAGGTACGGTTACAGCGGGATGACTGTAACCCGATTCGCGCGACCGCCGTAGAACCTCCTATCGTTAACCCGGCCTTGAAGGAGTGTTCCATGTTTCGTGCCTTGACCCTCGCCCTGCTAACCGGCGCCATGTTGCTGACCGTCGCGGCAGATTCGGCGTTCGCCCAGACTTACCGCGTCACCATCACCAACCTCACCAAAGGACAGACCTTCACGCCGGTTCTGCTGGCAACCCACAGTCCAACCGTTCGGCTGTTCGCGCCTGGGACGACGGCGAGCTCGCAGCTGCAGGCTATCGCCGAGGAAGGCGACACCACCACGATGGCAGCCCTGCTGCGCGGCATGACGGCCGACGTGCGCGAAGTGGTCGTGGCGGCCGGACTGCAGACCCCGGCGGTCTCGGCGACCTTCCAGATCGCCGCTGGCGGCACCGCGACGCGAATCAGCATTGTCTCGATGCTGATTCCGACCAACGACGCATTCATGGGCTTGAGCAGCATGATGCTGCCCACCACGTTCGATCCGGTGGTGGTCGATCTGCTCGCCTACGACAGCGGCACCGAGATCAACGACGAGCTGTGCGCATCGATCCCCGGTCCCAACTTCATGGAGTGCGGCGGCCCCGGCAGCGGCGGCAAGCCCGCCCGCGGTGAGGGAGCCATCACGGTGCACAACGGCATGCACGGCGTCGGCCAGATGAACCGGGCGCTGCGCGACTGGCGCGGTCCGGTGGCACGCGTCACCATTCAGCGGGTGCCTTGATGGATCGCCGCATCGTCGCCGCTGTGGCCGTGGCCTTGTCGTCCGCTGTCGCGGCGTGCGGGTCCGGTGAGTCCGCGACCGCCACGCCCACGGGCCCGACAACCGCCGCGATCGGCATTCGCGACGATGCGGCGTTTTTCCGGCTGGTGACGCAGACCGATCCGTTCTCGCGCTACGCGGCGTTTCCCAACGTGGAGGAGTTCACCACCGGGCGCTTGAACGGCTCGGAAGCGCATCGACCCGTGGTTCGAGTGAGCCTGAACGGCGCGGCGGCGGCAGCCCTCCAGGGCGGTCGCCTGCCGGCAAACGGCCGCTTCCCGGATGGCTCGATTATCTTCAAGGAGGTCAAGCCCAGCGCAGCGGCGGCCACCACTCTGTATGTGGTGATGGTCAAGGACTCGGGGAACTCGCTGGCCGGTAACGGCTGGTTGTGGGCGGAGTACACTCCGTCGGGCTCGACGGTCGTCTCGGTCAACAGCCGTGGGAACGCCTGCACCAGTTGTCATCTGCGCGAGCAGGGACCGCGGAATGACCTGGTCCGCACGTTTGAAAGGCAACCATGACTCGACGAATCGTCGTGATGGCGGCGGTGATCGTGGCAATCGGCGCGGCGACCGCGGTGGCGAGCGGACTGACCGGCCGGACTGGGCAGTCTGCCGGGCCGCGCGTCCCGGTGCTGGCCGAACTCTTCACGTCGGAGGGCTGCTCGAGCTGTCCTCCTGCCGACGACCTGCTGCGTCACTTGCTGCGCGATCAGCCGATTGAAGGTGTCCAGGTGATCGCCATCAGCGAACACGTTGACTACTGGAATCGCCTGGGATGGCGCGACCCGTTCTCGTCGCCGTTGTTCAGCGAGCGCCAGGGCGAGTACGCGCGCTCCTTCGGCGGCGGACAAATCTACACGCCGCAACTAATCGTCAACGGCCGGATCCAGGTGATTGGCAACGACCACGGCGCGGTGACCAAGGCACTGGTGTCGGCTGCCAAGACGGCCCGCGCCACCCTGGCGGTGGCGGCAACGCGCGCGGCTGGTGGCCGGGCTTCGGTGCAGGTGACGGTGACCGGCGTGCCCGCCGAGAATGCAGCCGACACGCTCGAGGTCGTCGTGGCGGTCGTGGAGGATGGACTGACGACGGACGTGCCGCGAGGCGAGAATGCGCGCAAGCGCTTGCGGCACGATGCCGTGGCCCGGGTGCTTCGCCCGATCGGCAGCCTGTTGGCCGGCCGCACCGCTGGCAGTTTCAGCCAGGTTGTCGACCTGGGCCACGCCGGATCAAAGAGTCTTCGGATGATCGCATTCTTGCAGGACCGATCGTCGCGACTCGTCGTCGGTGTGGCCACGACGGCGCTGGCTGATGCTCAAGCGGCAGCCGGGGACGCGAAGTAAGGCCATTCATTCGGGGACTCGCCGGCCGGTGGCGGCGCATCAGGGCTTCGAGGGCCTCGGGCGAACGCGCCACGTGATCTGGTGTAACGTGGATCGCTACGCGGAGTGGGTGGCTACGGCGATCGCCAATCGTCAGCGCCGCAAGCCAGGTGTTGGGAAATAGGGTCGAACATCGACGACGGCCAGGTCGGCGCGCTGACGCAGCCGCGGCAGCATCCAGCTCTTGTGGCCGGCGCCGTAGGTGATCAGGATGCGAGCGCCCTCACCGGTATGTGCGTCAAGAACCTTCACAATGTGGGCGTAGTGCGCGCGGTTGATGGTGTCCCAGCCACCCGTACCGAGCTCGTGGTCGAACAGGGCATTGTAGACGTCGAGCTGCAGCCGCTGCGCGGCGTCGTACTCGTCGGTGTGGATCCACCGCGGGTCGTCGGCGGCCCCGCCGGCGGCCAGGGCCCGCTGGCTGGTTGCGATCGCCTCTTGATACCGCTGCCAATCGGCGGCCCGCGCCGGCGATCGTTCGATCTCGGCCAGCCGCTCACGCCGGTAGCGGTCCATCGGGTGATTCCATCCGGCGGTGCCGTAGACCGTGAATGACATTTCTTTCGACAGCGGAAACAGGATGTCAACGTACTCCGGAAAGCGCGAGACGCGCGGCTCGGCCACGGCGCCGGTGCGCGCGTACTCGTCGGTGGCTCGCGCCAGCCGGTTGGGCGGCAATTCGGTCAGCCAGTAGTCAGGCTTGATGGCCGAGACGACCCGCTTCAGCGTCTCGAGACCAAACGCCCGGCTGGTGCGGTGGTCGGCGTGGATCATGCCGAGGAAGAACACCTCGTTGATGCGCGCAACGGCAGGTCGCAACGGTGGCGCAGGGATCACCTCGATTCGACGCTGAGCGACGGTGTCAACCAGCGCGAGCTGAGTGCCGGACGCCGACCGGACCCCGACGTAGCGCTGGCCTTGCGCCATCACGACCGCTGCCGGTCGTGACGTGAGTGGCACGCGCGCGGTGACGTCAAACGCCGCCGTGTTCAGAAAGACCAGCTCGTTCGAGCCGCACAGGACCAGTACCGCGACTTCGTCCGGACTGAACCCGCCCAGCGCCGGACCTGGGCACACCAGGCTGCGACTGAGCGGCGTTTGGTTCAACCGATCGACGACGGTGACCGTGCCGTCGGCGGGGTTGGCGGCAAACGCGAGCACGCCGTCAGCGGTGCGCAGTGGCGCCGGTGCCTGCGCCAGGCCGAGGGCGATGGCCGCAGCGACGATAGTGAGGGTCGGTGGCGTCAGGGCACGGCTGCGCATGAGCGGAATCATAGAGCCTACTTTTCGCGAGGACTGTGTAACTGTCCTCCCGGTTTCTGATAGGTGCCGGCCCGCAACTGCCCGACCATGTCAGCGAGCGACAGGGCCGCATGCTCGACCTGGGTGAACGTGGCCGGGTCCGCGTCCAGGTCGTCGTGACTGGTGGCGTACGGTCGGTAATAGCCGATCCAGGCGTCGACGGCCGCCGCGGGTCCGGCCTGAACCAGGCCCAGATCGGTCAGCCATTCCGCGATCAGGCGCCGCAGGGTTTCGGGGCCAGCGGCATCGCCGTGGGCGACCACCGCGAACGCACGGCCCGCCAGGTGCTTGGGATACGGCCACCCGGCCAGCTCCAGTTGCTTGGCTCGCGCCGGATCTTTGCCGTGCGTGGTGGTCGGATCGGGATTGCCGCCGTCGGCGCAGACCAGTCGGTCGATCATCAGCTTGAGGCTGGCCGGTGCCTGGTACCAGTGCACCGGGCACAGCAGCATGACGCCATGCGCGGCGACCCAGCGGGGATAGATCTCGGCCATCCAGTCGTTGGTCTGGCCGAGCGCATGATTGGGGTAGCACGAACACGGCCAGTGACAAAGCGGCATCGCCGTCGAGACGCACGCTTTGCAGGGATGAATCACCTTCCATGGCTCGTCGGCCAGGGTCGACAGGTCCAGGACGTCAACTTCGACGTTCGGCAGGGTGGCCAGCACGGTTCGCGCGGCGTCGGCCAGCCGGCGGGTTTTTGAAACTTCCCCCGGGCAGGTATGCTCGCTTCGCGTCGAGCCGTTCACAAGGAGGATTCGTGACGGCCCTGACTTATCGTCGTGTCTTGCTGCGGCAGCAGCGATGGCGGCACGCGTGGCCAGCCACTCGTCGGGCAACGTCTGAATCGGGTCAGCAAACTCCGGACCGGCTGGCATCTGTCGAGGCGACTTCCGGTACGTGATGTATCCGTCCCACGCCACCGCGAAGACGCGCTCGAGCTCCGCGCCGACACGCTCGAACTCGGGATCGTGGAAGCGAGCGAAGAACCGTTCACGGAAGGCTTCCCTGGACAGCGGACGGTAGGGATCCTGCGTGCGACGAACAGCCGGCTTGGTCATAAGACTTCTCCTACCCTTCCAGCTGCACGCCGAGGCCGTCGGCAATCCGATTCACGAAGGCAAAGTAGCTGATGATGGCGCAGGCATCATGGATGGCCCTATCGTCGTAGCCAACCAAGCGGAGGCTGTGAATGTGCGCGCCGGTCACGGCCGCCGGTGTCAGGGTCAGCACGTCGGCATACGCCAGCAAAGCGTTCTCGGCGGCACTGAGGCCTGGGGCCGCGACCGGGGTCGTCTCTAGCCCGGCCACGATGCGATCGCGATCTTCGACGCCGACATTGTCTTTGATCAGAATGACACGGAGACCCGCCCCGTGATGATGCAGTCAATAGTGACAGCCGTTGAGCGCCGACACGCGGACGCCCAGCAGCTCCCGCTCGCGTCGCGACAACGGGCCGTCACCGTGCATGAGTTGCCGGTAGAGCTGGTAGTGGTGCCGCATCACGGCCGCATGGACGGCATGAATCTGGATGATGTTGTCTGGATCGGCGACGCGATCCCCGGGTGACAACTCGCTGGCGGGAACGTAGTGAATGAAAGCCATTGGGCGAATCCGCCCCGATACTACCCGATCATCTGGTCGGTCTCGTCGGGATCGCGTCGAAGCGACGCCGGGTGCCATTGATCAACGGACTCGTGGATTCCGCTTCGGAAATTGCAGCGCCGACGACTCACACCTTGATGGTCCGGCTAACAGGACGGGGACAAGTCCGGTCAGGTATGCTTCGGGCAGCCTGTTCAGATACTTGAGACGGCAACTGGCGCTGCCGTTGTCGTCATCGGCGCCGTCACGGCGGTAGACGCATGATCTCCATTCGAACGTCGCTCGTGCTTGCGGCGTCACACGCCCTGGTCTTCGTGGCCGGCGTTGGCGTCGGCATCTATGCTCTGCCGCTCTTGGTGGCGCCGCCACCGCCACCAGCGTCAGAAGTCGCGGCGCACGCCCGACAAGCGCTGTTCACCGGCCAGTTCCGGCGCGATCTACGCGATAGCGATTTGCTCCACTGGGGCAGCGGCGCCGTGTCTGTCGGCTCGCGCAGCATCGTGTTCGTCGGGCGGCTGGCGCCGGGGCCCGACTATAAACTCTACCTGTCGCCCGAATTTGTGGAGACCGAGGCGGACTTTGCGCGACTGAAGCATCGAATGGTGCGGATCGCCGATGTCCGGAGCTTTGGCAACCAAATTCTGGCCGTGGCTGACACGATCGACGTCTCTCGCTTCAACACCGCGATCATCTGGTGTGAGTCTTTCGGGCAGTTCATCACCGCCGCGCAGTATCGGTAGGCCGGCCATGACGTGGCCAACGACGGAGGACTGAATCAATGGCATTCGACGATGGGCTGGCGCGACGGGTCCGACGGATCCTTGACGGCGAGGGGACGGTAACCGAGAAACACATGTTTGGCGGAGTCGCCTTCATGCTCCGCGGCCACATGTGCGCCGGCATCGTTGGCGACTCCCTGATGGTGCGCACTGGGCAGTCGAACTTCGAAGCGCTGTTGGCAGAGCCGAATGCCCGGCCGATGGATTTCACCGGCCGCGCAATGCGAGGGTTCCTGTTTGTTGATCCACCCGGTATCGCGTCGGCCAAGGACCTGCGCCGATGGGTCGGTTACGGGGTGGCAACCGCGTTGGCGCTACCGAGGAAGACCCCGAAGCCGAAGGCGAAAGGGACCCGGCGCGGGCCCCGCAGGTAGAGGAGAGCCCGGGGCGCCGGCGCCGCGCCTGAGCGAGCAGGGACAGACTATTTCACGGCTCCTGTGACTCGTATTGCGCCTTCAGGTTCGCCACGACGGACGGATCCGCCAAGGTGGTGGTGTCGCCGAGTGCCTTGCCCTCGGCGATGTCGCGCAGAAGGCGCCGCATGATCTTTCCGGATCTGGTCTTGGGCAGATCCGCCGAGAAGATGATGTCGTCGGGCTTGGCGATGGCGCCGATCTTCTGGGCCACGTGGCGCTTCAAGTCGTCGGCCAGCGATTCGGACGCGTTCACGCCTTCCTTTACCGTGACGAAGGCAGCGATCGCCTGACCCTTGATCTCGTGCGTGCGGCCGACCACCGCGGCTTCTGCGACCTTGGGGTGATCCACGAGCGCGCTCTCGACCTCCATGGTGCCAATGCGATGCCCCGCCACGTTCAGCACATCGTCCACGCGCCCGAGCAGCCAGTGATAGCCCTCGTCATCCTTCTTCGCACCGTCGCCGGTGAAGTAGATGTCCTTGCTCCAGCGGCTCCAGTACTGGGTCTTGTAGCGTTCGTGATCGCCGTAGATCGTGCGCAGCATCGACGGCCACGGCTTGGTGATGGCGAGCAGTCCTCCGCCCACCGGTACCTTTTCGCCCTTGTCAGTGAGAATCTCGGCGCTGATGCCGGGGAAGGCGTGCGTCGCTGAGCCGGGCTTGGTCTTCGTGATGCCCGGGAGCGGGGTGATCATGATGGCGCCGGTCTCGGTCTGCCACCAGGTATCGACGATCGGACAGCGGCTGGTGCCGATGTGCAGGTGATACCAGATCCACGCTTCGGGATTGATCGGCTCGCCGACCGATCCCAGGAGCCGCAGCGACGACAAGTTGTGGCCGGCCGGCCAGTCGGTGCCCCACTTCATGAAGGCGCGGATGGCGGTAGGCGCGGTGTAGAAGATCGACACGCCGTAGCGCTCGACGATCTCCCACAGGCGATCCTTCTTCGGCCAGTCGGGCGCGCCCTCGTACATCACGACGGTTGCGCCATTGGCGAGCGGACCATAGACGACGTAACTGTGACCGGTGACCCAGCCGATGTCGGCCGTGCACCAATACACATCGCCTTCCTTCAGATCGAACACCCACTTCGTGGTCGCGTAGGCGCCGACCAGGTAGCCGCCGGTGGTGTGGACAATGCCCTTGGGCTTACCGGTCGTTCCCGAGGTGTAGAGGATGTAGAGCATGTCCTCGGCATCCATGGGCTCGGCCGGACAGTCGTACGACGCGTCCTGCATCAGCCGGTGATACCAGTGGTCGCGGCCTTCCTTGACGTGAATCGGTAGCGGCGACCCATGCAGGCGCTGCACGATTACGACGTGCTCGATCGACGGCGTGCCCTCGAGCGCTTCGTCGGCCATCTGCTTCAGCGGCACCACTTGCCCGCGCCGCCAGCCGCCGTCGGCGGTGACCAGCACCTTGCAGGCCGAGTCGTTGATGCGATCGCGGAGGGACTCGGCGCTGAAGCCGCCGAACACGACGGAGTGGACGGCGCCGATCCGCGCGCACGACAGCATGGCGATGGCCAGTTCGGGAATCAGCGGCATGTAGAGCGCAACGCGGTCGCCCTTCTTCACGCCAAGCTTCTTCAGCACGTTGGCGAACTGGCAAACCTGGCGATAGAGATCGAAATACGTCAGGGTGCGGCGGTCGCCCGGTTCCCCTTCCCAGATGAACGCGGCCTTGTTGCGGCGCCACGACCTGGCGTGGCGATCCAGGCAGTTGGCGGCGACGTTGAGCTTGCCCCCAACGAACCACTTCGCATCCGGCGGGTCCCAGTCGAGCACCTGCGACCACGGCTCGATCCAGTCGAGCTCTTTCGCGAACCCGGCCCAGAACGCCTCGGGATCCTTCGCCGCTCGCGCGTAGATGCCGGGATCGTTGATCACCGCGTTAGCGGCAAATGCATCGGCGGGAGGAAAGCTGCGCTCTTCGCTGAGAAGGGCTTCGATCTCTGGAGAAATCGGGTCGGACATCCCGGCAGTATATGACGGGAGGACAGGCTGGTCGGGAGGACACTTCCTGTCGGGAGGGCGCCTCCCGTCGGGAAGGCACGACGCGACGGGATCTACGGTCGTTGCTGGATGGCGAGGGTGCGTCGCCTATCCTTTTCTGAACGATATGGGTCGCGGCGAATCCCATCGCTGGACATCGGGAACGCGCCAATCGAGAGCGATGACGCCAGACTCCTTCAGCTTTGCCAGAACGGGTGTTGCGTGCTGGCGGGTAACGCCATGACGAAAACAGACTTGGATCACATCGTTTTCGTTACTGATCTGACCCGCGCGGATTAGCGACTCCAGATCCCGTCGGAAGGCGAACACTTTTGTTGGCTGAAAAACATCGAGGTCAAACTTCGGCTGATCGGCCTGAATGTTGTCCCTGTCGATGTCAAAGTCCGCTTCGCCGCTGATCCTGTCCTTCTTCCAAGCCACCTGTAGGAACTTGTCCATCCCAAGCGGCTTCGCAGAGCCGAAGATGATCCCGTAGATACCCGATTCCTTTCGGATTGAGAAGGGCGCAAGGTAATAAGGACTCGACGGCAGCAGCCCTCGGTAGTAATCAACAGCCGCACGGTGAACGTGGTAGTGGTCGTCGGGCCTGCTGATCTTCTGTTTGATCGCGTGATGGTCTCGGAATCGATGGAGAGTCCACGACGAGAGAAAGAACAGGAAGTCGCACGTCGGTGCCGAGACCAAGGCTGAGAACACCTCGTCCGTGACATGATCGACGCCAAATTGATCGACTAAGGCCAGCTTCGCTTAGAAATGGGCGACCACCCGTACGGCAGGCCAACCTGGTTGGCGCTGGGCCGACGCGAGTTGCCGCAGCAGCCGTAGCGGGCTACCGAGGTTGCCGACGGAATCAGCGCCGGGACCAGCGAAGAAGTCGAAGATGTGAATCTCGCGCTTGAGGGGTGCTGTCCGGGCCAAGAAAACGGGCAGCCACTCGCGAGCATAGAGCTCGAATATCTGAAGCTTCGTCTCCGTTCCCTCGTCAAACGGCTTCTCGTGAAAGTCGGCGGACGAAGCCACTCGTCACCCCTACGCTGGACTGACGGCTAACCGAAGGCGACGCCGTGTGCGGGCGTCGGGTCCAGTCGGTAAGCTATACAGCGGAAACCCGTCATACGTCCGACCGTCAAGCTCCCGACCCGTCGTGCTCTTTCTTACCCCGCCCCATTGCTTAAAGAAAAAGGCAACATCGGCTTCGGCGCATTGGTCGCGCAAGCTGCGTACCCATTCGACGCGCATTGGCCTGGCCTTCGGACCACTCTCGCCCCCAACAATCGCCCAGTCAATTGCGTGCAGGTCAACGTGGCCTAGATCCTCCAGGAGTGGCTCGATCGAGAGGAATTTCACGCTCGCAGGACTGTCGCTGAGGGTCTTGATTCGGGGCACCCCATGCTTGCGGTTCTCGACACTCACACCCCACCAGATGTGCGCTCGGCTGGCCGCCGGCTTCAACCGGCCTCGGAGTAAGGCAGCCAAACGGTCGGCACGCTTGGTCAGCACTTGGTAAATATGCCAGTTCGCAGTCAGCATCACGTCCACCACTGATGCTATGTAGTCGTCCGGTACGTCATCGTGGAAGAGGTCGCTCATCGAGTTGACGAATACCATCCGGGGCGTCGACCACCGGAAGGGCTCGCTCAACTTTTCTGGAACCAGCCTGAGGTCAAAGCCCTGCTCGAATGGATGACCGGGCACCCCCGAAAGCGTTCGGAGAATGTCTGAGCGTAACAGTTCGTGCAACCGGGGCTAATCTTTGTGCAGCCGCGAACAGGGTTCCACGTCGCGTCGGTCCATTCGATCTTTGATCCGTCGCTCATTGGTTGTGCTCCGTATTGCTTAGACGAGCATCGTCTCCTGACGGATCAGGTCGGCCAGAAACTCCGCGCACGATTTAGCGCGCAGTTCCGTGGGTGCCGAACCAGCGGAAGCGTTTCGGGCGCAGGCGCAGCAGCTGCAGCGCCGAGGCCGCGGACTCGACCATGCCGGGCTCGATGCTGTGGGACCCCACCAATGCGGCTTCCTGCAACGCGCGTTCGGCGAGCAAGTTCACCAGCCGCGGAACGCCGCCAGACAGGCCGTAGATCACGTCCATGGCTTTCGCACTGAAGGTCACGCCGGCGCCGCCCGCGATGGCCAGCCGATGGTGCACGTAGCGCTCGCTTTCGTCACGTTCGAGCGGCAACACTTTCGCGCGAGTGGCGAGCCGTTCTTCGAGGGCGCGTGGCAGCGCGGTGCCGCCGGTCACCGAGGGCTGCCCGGCCAGCAGGATTTGCAGCACCTTGCCGTGGGTCGCGGCGAGGCCCGCCAGTTGCACGATCTGTTCGACGGTGGACGCCGGCAGGCTGTGCGCTTCGTCGATGATCAGCAGGACGCTGTCCCCGCGCGCCCGCAGCCGCACCAGGAACGCTTCGATCATCTGCTGCAGTTCGGATCGGGTGGCGCCGGCCAGGCGGCCCTGGCCGATCTCGGCGGCGGTCACGGCGCCGAGGTCCTGCAACAACAGCCGCATCAAATCTTCAGGCGACAACAGCGAGTTGCCGACCAGCGCCGCGCGTGACTTGCGCTCGAGCAACGCCATCAGCGTGCGGCACAGCGTGGTCTTGCCCAGACCCAGGTCGCCGGTAACCAGCAGCAGGCTTTCGCGCCTCGACAGGCCGGCCGCCAGCGCGTCGAAGGCACGGCTGTGCGAGCGGCTGCGGAAGTAGTACTTCGGGTCTGGCGTCAGGCTGAACGGGCGCTCGACGACGCCGAAATAGGCTTCGTAGGGCTGCTTCGAGGAATCCACGACTCGGGTTATCGGCCCGGCGCGGTTAGAACGTTATTCGGTCGGCAGCGTCCGCCTTCGCGGCGAGGCCGCTACGGCGGGACCTCGCCGTAGCTCCCTAGAAGGTCGACGGAGGAATCGGGGGAGGGAGCGTAGGCGGGGCGGGGTTCTTGCGGAACATCATGGCCCCGAACAGGCCCCCCAACAGGCCGAACACACTGCTGATGCACAGCATTACGAAGAACGAAAACACCAGCCCGAGTCCGGTGGCCGGTCCAGCGAAGCTCTCGAGGAAGGCGCGCGCCTCGGGCGACATGCCCGACGCGTTGCCGAGCGCGCGCTGCATCATCTGGTCCTGCAGCGGCGCCATCACCGCGCTGATCGGAATGGTGATGACGAGCCACACAAACGCGCCGACCACACCGGCGAGCAGGCCGGCGACGGCACCGTCGCCGAGCCCGATGGGTTCGGACTGGTCCTGCTGCATGAGGTAGGCGGCGAGGCCGCCACCGAAAAGGATCCAGGCGCAGCAACAATTGGCGACGTTGATGACCGGCAGCGCAGACAGCACGCCGATCACCAACCCGCCGAGCAGCGCCGGTTTGGTCTTAATCGTAGTCCTCGACGAGGTGCGTGACCATCTCTTCACCCATGATGTAGCGCAGCGTGTTCTTCAGCTTCATCAACTGGATGAACAGGTCGTGCTCGGGATAGAGATCCTTCTTGTGCATCGGCGCCTTGTAGTAGAACGACAGCCATTCCTGGATGCCGCCGCGGCCGGCGCGCTTCGCCAGGTCGAGGAACAACGCCGAGTCGAGCACGATCGGCGCCGCGAGAATCGAGTCGCGGCACAGGAAATTGATCTTCAGCTGCATCGGGTAGCCGAGCCAGCCCACGATGTCGATGTTGTCCCAGCCCTCTTTGTTGTCACCGCGCGGCGGGTAGTAGTTGATGCGGACGACGTGCGAGATGTCCTTGTAGAGGTCGGGATACAGGTGCGGCTGGAAGATGTAGTCGAGCGCCGACTTCTTGCTCTCTTCCTTGGTCTTGAACGACTCCGGATCGTCCAGCACCTCGCCGTCGCGGTTGCCGAGGATGTTGGTGGAGTACCACCCCTGGACGCCAATCAGGCGCGCCTTCAGGCCGGGCGCGATGATCGTCTTGATCAGCGTCTGGCCGGTCTTCATGTCGTTGCCGCAAATCGGCGCCTTGGTCTGCGCCGCCAGTTCCAGCATGGCCGGAATGTCGGCGGTCAGGTTGGGCGCGGCGTTGGCAAACGGAATGCCTTCCTTGAGCGCGGCATAGGCGTAGACCATGCTCGACGGAATCGAGTCATCGCTCAGCTCGAGGCCCTTCTCGAACGAGGCCAGCGACTGGTGCACCGGGCCTTCCTTCATGAACACTTCGGTGCTGCCGGCCCACACCATCACCAGGCGCGAGCAGTTGTTCTTTTCCTTGAAGGCGCGGATGTCGGCGATCAGCTGATCGGCCAGGTCCTTCTTGTTCTTGCCCTTCTTGACGTTGGGGCCCGACAGCCGCTTGACGTAGCGCTGGTCGAACACCGCCGACATCGGCTTGATCGCCTCGAGCTCGGCGCGAATCGAGTCGAGCAGGTTGCGGTCGAGCACGCCGGCCGTGCACGCCGCCGCGTAGCAGTCTTCTTCGAAGATGTCCCAGCCGCCAAAGACGATGTCGTCAAGGCTGGCCAGCGGCACGAACTCGTTGATCTTGGGGGACCGGCCATCGGCGCGCTTGCCGAGCCTGATGGTGCCCATCTGCGTCAGCGAACCAATCGGCTTCGCCAGGCCCTTGCGAATGGCGATGACGCCGGCGATCGTGGTCGTGCTGACCGCGCCGAGCCCAACGAGCAGGATGCCCAATTTGCCTTGGGCAGGTGCGATTTCCAGGGGTTGTTTCACCTTGGAAATATATCACGCCGGACTTCGCCAAAGCTTCGTCCAGGCAGGCGCCGCGACAAGTCCACGCGCAGCCGCGCCAATGCGTGCAGCTAAGATGGAGGCACATGATCGGCATCCTTCTCAGACTGCTCAAGGGCGGCCGGACACGCGCCATGGACCCCCTGCAGGTCTCGATGACCGGCGTGCGGATGGGCGAACGATTCGTGCAGATCGGCTGTCACGACCGCTCGCTGCTGTCGGGACTGGCCGCCAAGGCCGGCCTGAGCGGGGCCGCCGCCGTGGCCACGGTCGACCCCGAATCGGCCAGGCGTGCCGCCGCGGTCGGCGCCAAGGTCGGCGCCCTGATCGACGTGCGGCCCATTGAAGGCGACGCGCTGCCGTTTGACAGCGATCAATTCGACATGGTCGTCGTCGACGACACCAACGGCCGATTCGCTGCCATCGATGCGGCCACGCGGCTGGCGTACCTGCGCGACGCGCTGCGGCTGGTTCGCACCGGCGGACGCATCGAGGTGGTGGAGGGGCTGGGGGGCGGCATGCTCCGCGGCGCGGTCACGAGGCCACAGGGCTACGACATGCTGCGCGACCTGGCCACCGCCGGCTTCAAGCCGTCGCGGCTGCTCGCCGAGAAAGACGGCTTCCGCTTCCTCGAAGGCCTCCGCCCCAACTCATAGGTTCGTCGTCGTCGGCGGGTGTTCGGTCGTCTCGACGATGAACCAACTCTTGACGTGACCGAACTCGATTTCGTCACCGTCGGTCAGCACGACCGGACCGGTGATGGGCTGGTTCTGGATCGCGACGCCGTTCTTGCTCTTGAGATCTTCCACTTGCGCCTGGCCGTCGGTGATGGTGATGCGGGCGTGCGCGCGAGAGATGCTCGAGTCGTTGATGCAAATCGTCGACTCGGGATCGCGGCCAATCGTGGTCACGCCGGGCGCCAGCACGTATCGACGATGGCCGACGCGGAGGCTCATGACCATGGGGGCTTCATTCTACCCATGGACGGCCCGCCCGACGCGGCGGGCTCCACTGACTTGATTCGTAGACAGGCCGTCCCCAAAGCGCCACAACGAGCTGGGACCAGATCGCAAAGATTTCGTGAATTCCGGCCGAAAAGACTATTCATGCAGCCCACAACGGCGGTCGGCGCGACGGCAAGGCTTTTGCCTTTACGTGAACCGCAGACATGCTTGGAAACCTAGCTCCCGACGTCTACACCGCCCGTGATATCGCCGAGGCGGGCGGGGTGTCGGAAGGACGCGTGCTCGATTTGCTGGCCCGCGGCGAAATTCGCTCGGTGGCGGCTCAACTGCCGATTGGCGGTCAAGAGCAGCTCACGAGCTTCGTCGCCCATCATGAAGCCGTGCGCGCGGTCCGCGCTCTCAGGGCCGGCACGGCCGTTGGCGTCGCCGGTGAGCTCGGCCTGGGCCGCGAGTTGTTCTCGCAAGGCATGCGGACCCAGCGGTCGTCGGCCGTGCCGCTGGTGGTGTCGACCAGCCTGCACGGGCTGGCCATCGCATCCATTCTGTTCATCGCAAGCCTGGGCCTCGCCGTCGCTGACGAGCGAACCGAGCCGTTGACGGATCCAGAACCCATCCGCATGGTGTTCCTCGTCTCGCCAGGACCGGGGGGTGGCGGCGGGGGGGGCGGCCTGATGCAGAAGGCTCCGCCGCCCAAGGCCATGCGCAAGGGCGTGGAGCGCGTCAGCAGCCCGCTGCCGGCGCGCACGCTACCGCCGCCGATGCGGCCCACTCCGAAACCTCCCGAACCGCCACCGCCGCCCCTCGAGGCGAAAGTGCTGCCGCCGGTGATGGCGCCCATCGCGACCAAGCCGGCGGAAGCCGAGAACCGCGAGGGCCTGCTCGCGAAGGTGCCGGAGACACCGCCAAGCCAGGGGCCCGGCGCGAGCGGCGGAGCCGGTACCGGCCGGGGCACGGGCCTGGGCGAAGGCGACGGCTCGGGCGTGGGCGATGGCTCGGGCGGCGGGACCGGCGGCGGGCCGTTCCGTCCCGGCAGCGGCGTCGAGCCGCCGCGCCTGTTGCGCGAAGTGAAGGCCGACTACTCGGACGAGGCCCGGCGCGCCAACATCGAAGGCGAAGTGGAACTCGAGATCGTCGTGCGGCGCGATGGCACGGTGGGCGATGTCAAGGTGCTGCGCGGGCTGCGCGGCGGACTGAACGAGCGGGCCACCCAGGCCGTGCGGCAGTGGCGATTCGCGCCGGGCCGCATGAAGGGTGTCCCAGTCGACGTGGTGGTCCAGGTCGGCGTCGAGTTCAGGCTGCGTTAGGACGGGTGGGGCTGGTAGGGCCGGTCGGGCGGGTAAGGGGACGGAGAACATGGAGACAGCGCTGCTTGGCATCACGGTGATCTCGCTGGCGGTTGCGCTCGTGATGAGCGTGACGGCGTGGCGATTGGCGCGCGACGAGAAGCAGCGGTCGGCGGCACGCGTCGCGGCGTTGTCGATCGCGGCCACCTCCGCTCCGAGCGACACTGGGAGCTACGGTGGCCAGGGCCTGTCGCCAGACGCCATCGGGTTTCAGGCACGGCCCGCCGTTGCCGAGAAACCACTCGCGCGGGCGCCGTGGGCGCCGGCGCCGCTGCCGGTCGAAGCCAGGCCTCGCGTCGTCGCCGCGGCGGCGCCACCGCCAGTACCCGAGATGCCGCTGCACGCCGCGCCGGCCGTGCGCGAAGTGTCGCACTCGTCTGGATTCCTTGGCGCCGCGGCAGAGCCGGTGCGCGCCGGCGGCGGTCAACGGTCACTCGCGGTCGCGGCCGTGGTGTTGCTGGTCGGGCTGCTGGGCGGCCTGGGCTGGATGATGTCGGGCCCCCGTGGTACGAGCGCGGTGGCCGCGGGGCCCAACAGCCCGCTCGAGTTGGTGTCGCTGCGCCACGAGCGCCAGAGCGACAAGCTGGCGGTATCCGGGTTGGTGCGCAATCCGTCGGCAGGCCAGCCGGTCGAGCGCTTGTCGGCCGTGGTGTTCCTGTTCGACCGGCAAGGCGCGTTTGTCACCAGCTCCAAGGCTGATGTCGACTTTCTGAACATCGGTGCCGGTGATGAGTCGCCGTTCGTGGTGTCGCTCGACGCGCCGGCGACCGTGGCGCGCTATCGCGTAAGCTTCCGGACAGACGCCGGCGTGGTCCCGCACATCGACCGTCGCGGCGCCACGCCGATCGCGACGGAAGGCGAACAGCCGGTCAGCGTGTTGTTGAAGTGAAGGTACTTCTTGCCGGGAGGGCACTTCTTGTCGGGAAGGCACTTCTTGTCGGGAAGGCACTTCTTGTCGGGAAGGCACTTCTTGTCGGGAGGGCACTCCTTGTCGGGATGCAGGTGAGAACATGATGAAGACGAATTCGCGCCTGGGCCCGAAGGCATGGGCGATTGCGGCAGCCCTGCTCGCCCTGGCCGGCGTCACTCCGCTGGCCCAGCAACAGGACGGCTTCCGCTTCAAGAGCGGCGTCGAGTTGATCAACGTGACGGCGACCGTGACCGATCGGTCCGGCCGGTTCGCGGGCCGGCTGACCAAGGACGACTTCGTCATTTACGAAGACAACAAGCTGGTGGAGGTGACGCACTTCAATGCCGACCGCACGCCGGTCAGCCTGGGCATCGTGGTCGACACCAGCGGCAGCATGGTCGGCGAGAAGTGGTCGGCGGCGGTCAGCTCGATCGATCGCTTCTTCCGCATGATGAACGACGAGCTGGACGAGTTCTTCCTGTATCGCTTCAGTGCCAATGCCGACCTGGTCTACGACTGGACCAACGACCGCGATCGCCTGGCGAACACGCTGGGCCGCATCCATCCCAATGGCGGCACCGCGATGTACGACGCGGCCGTCGAGGCCGTGCCAATGGCGCAGAGCGGCCAGAACCGCAAGAAGGCGGTCGTGATCATTTCCGACGGCAACGACACCAGCAGCCGCACCGATATCGCGGACGTGAAGCGCGTCATCCGCGAGACCGAGGTCATGGTCTACGCGGTTGGGATCGACGGCCAGGGGCAGCCGACGTTCCAGCGTCCCGCGCCGCCGATTCGCCAGCCGCAGCCGCGGCTGCCGATTCCCATTCCGTTCCCCGGCGCCGGCGGGCGCGGCGGTGGCCGCGTGCCCATGCCCCAGCCGCAGTATCCGCCCCCAGGGCGGGGCGGGACGTACTCGATCGGCGGCGGCGCTGACGATCGCGTCAATGTCCTCGCGCTGCGCGAGATGACCGACGACAGCGGCGGCCGCACCGAGATCGTGCGCGATGCGCGCGACCTGGATCCGGCCATTGCCGGCATTGCCGACGAACTGAGCCAGCAGTACTACCTCGGCTACCCGAGCCCTGGCTACCGCGATGGCCGGTGGCACACCATCCGGGTCGAAGTGCGCGACCCGTCGATGAAGGTTCGCGCCCGCAAGGGTTACGTGGCGACACCGTAATCCGCGGCAGTGGACACAAACCGATGGCCTGACCTTCGCAGTGGCAAGGGGCATGTGGGGAGGGTCCACTATGAAGTCACTAGTCGCATCAGCGTTTGTCGCACTGTTCGTCCTCGGCGCCTCGCCGTTGCCGGCCGGCGCCCAGCAGATCCCGCGTGAGGACTTGCAGGTCTTCAACGACATCGCCAACCAGGTCAATCGCTACACGCAGCTCACGATCTTCGACAGCATCTCGGCGGGAGTCGACAACGGCAAGGTTCAACTCACCGGCTGGGTGACCATGCCGTTCAAGCGCGACGATCTCGAACGGCGGGTGCGCAAGGTGGAAGGCGTGGTGGCGGTCGACAACCAGATCGGCGTGCTGCCGGTCTCGCAGTTTGACGATGACCTGCGGTTCCGCATTGCGCGGGCCATCTACAGCCACTCGTCGTTCTGGAATTACGCGATGATGGCCAACCCGCCGATTCGCGTGGTGGTGAACCGTGGCCGCGTCAGTCTGGAGGGCGTCGTCCACAGCAACGTCGAGCGCATGCTGGCGCGGTCGCTGGCCTCGGGGTTTGGAGCATTCGACGTGAAGAACGAGCTCAGGACGGACGCCGAGGTGAGGGACGCCAAGGAACCGAGGAAGACGAACTAACCCACGTGGCCCCCCTTGGCCGGGGGGCCTACGTGACCTTGCGGGACTTGACGAACCAGATCGCCGCCGCGAAGGTGAGGGCGGCGGCCACCATCATCATCCCGAAGAGCGCGAGCGTGCGGAACAGGATCGACTCGGTCTGCATCCGCACGTTCACCTCGACCGGCGTGCCTTTCTGCCGTTCGGCCAGCGGCTGTTCCCAAACGATGATGTTGCCGCGTTCGATCGTCCGCGAGGGTGCGTTGTGGAACTCCACCTTGCTCGGCAGGTGGATGCGGAAGGCGACCAGTTCGTTGCCCTCCCAGCCAACGCTGCCGACGTCCTGGCCTGCCGCGGCCTGCACGGTCTGGGCGTACTCGTACAGCCCCTCCTGCTCCTGGTAGCGGTACTGTGACCAGGCAAACGGTGCCGCCTCGTTGAGCTTGCGGATGTCGTCCACATCGATCCGCACATGCACGTAGCGGCGGCCATCGCGGCGCGAGGTGCTGACGTTGGCGACCCGGGTGACCGGCGAACTGTAAATCTCGCGCACGACCTGCCGGTCGAGCCGCGCGGCCGGGTCCACGGGCAAGGTCACGCCCCGCAGCGCCACCAGCGCCGGCACCGAGGCATTGACGTAGACGCTGGCCGATCCATCCATGGCCAGGAAGATCTCTTCCTCGTATTCGTACTTCCGCGAGATCACGCTGCCGCAGGCCGCCGACAACAGCACCGACACGAGGACAAGGCCGAAAGCAAGGCGCACTATCGAATAATATACGGACGGTGCTTCCGGCACCCCATAAAGGGGTGCCCTACAGGCGCTGGTTACGCCGTCAATGCCATCCCCGCCAACCCTGTTCCTGATCGACGGCAGCAACCAGATGTATCGCGCCTACCACGCGATTCGCGGGTTGACCGGACCTGACGGCAAGTCCACCAATGCGGTGTATGGCTTCATCACCATGCTCCGAAAGCTGATTGCCGACCACCAGCCGGAATACATCGCGGCGTCGTTCGACGTGCGCGGCCAGACCTTCCGTTCGAAGATGTCGGCCGACTACAAGGCCAACCGGTCGGCCATGCCGGGCGACCTGGTCGAGCAGGTGCCGTGGGTGTTCGAGGCATGCGAGGCCCTTGGCGTGCCGATCTTCACCTCCGAAGGTTTCGAGGCCGACGATGTGATTGGGACGCTGGCGAGCAAGGCCGCCGGTCACGGCTTCCAGGCGGCGATCGTCACCGGCGACAAGGACTTCTTCCAGCTGGTGAACGACGGCGTCAAGGTCTACAACCCCAAGGACGAGGGGGCGTGGTTCGACGCCGAAGGCGTGGCCGCCAAGTTTGGCGTGCCGCCCTCGCAGGTCGTTGACGTGCTCGCCCTGATGGGCGACTCCAGCGACAACGTCAAGGGCGTGCCCGGCATTGGCGACAAGGGCGCGCGCGAACTGATCGCGCAGTACGGCTCGCTCGATGCACTGTTGCTGAATGCCGCCGAGATCAAGCAGAAGAAGTATCGCGAAGGCCTGCTGGCACACGCGGACGAGGCTCGCCAGAGCCGCGAGCTGGTGACCATTCGCACCGACGTGGAGGTGCCGTTCGAGGCCGAGACGTTCCGCTATCGCGGTCCCTCGCGCGAACGCTGCTACGCGTTGTTTTCGCAGCTCGGCTTCCGCACGCTGGTCCCCGAGTTCGCGCCGACCGCGGCGTCAGTCGTGAAGGACTACGCCCTGATCGGTTCCAGCGAAGAGCTGTCGGCGCTGGTTGGCCAGCTGCGGGACGCGGGGCGATTCAGCCTGAAGGTGATCACGGACGGCACGGCGCCGGTGCGAGCCACGCTGGTCGGCATTGCGGTGTCGACCGGTCCGGCCATGGCGCGCTACATCCCGCTCGGGCACGAAGGCTTTGGCGGCGGATTCTCGCTGGCCAAGTCCGAGGCGCTGGGGCTGCTGGCGCCGCTGCTGACGGACCCGGCCGTCGAGAAGATCGGCCACGACATCAAGGCCGACCTGATCGTACTGAGCCGCCACGGCGTCGACCTGAAGAACCCGAAGGCCTTCGACACGATGCTGGCCAGCTACCTGCTCGACGCCAACCGCGCCAGCCAGGCGCTGGAGCCGATCGCGCTGGAGCAACTCGGCTACAAGGCACTGACCGAAGACGAGGTGCGGGGCAAGGGCGCCAAGGCGATTTCGTTCGCGCAGGTGCCGGTCGACAGCGTGCTCGACTATGCCGGCGAGCGCGCCGACCTGGCGTGGCAGCTGGCCGGGCACTTCCGGCCGCTGCTCGAGCGCGATGGCTTGATGCCGGTATACCTCGACTTCGAACTGCCGCTGGTGCCGATCCTGGCCGGGATCGAGCGCACCGGCGTGCGGGTCGACGTCCGCTCACTGACCGCGCAGTCGACGGTGCTCGACCGCGAGATGAGCGACCGCAGCCGGCAGATCTTCGCGCTGGCCGGGGGCGAGTTCAACATCAACTCGCCCAAGCAGCTGGCCGAGATCCTGTTCGACAAGCTGCAACTGCCGGTCCTCAAGCGCACCGGCGCCACGCGTACGCCGTCAACCGCCGTCGAGGTGCTCGAGGAGCTGGCCGCCCAGCACGACATCTGCCGGCTGATTCTCGACTGGCGCGGCCTCGCCAAGCTGAAGGGCACCTACATCGATGCGCTGCCGACGCTGGTGAACCCGGAGACCGGCCGCGTCCACACCCAGATCAGCCAGGCCGTGGCCGCGACTGGCCGGCTGAGCAGCAGCGACCCGAACCTGCAGAACATTCCGATTCGCACCGAGATCGGCCGCCAGATCCGGGGCGCGTTCATCGCCGAACCGGGTCACGTGTTGATCTCGGCCGATTACTCGCAGATCGAACTGCGCGTGCTCGCGCACCTGTCGGGTGACGAGACGCTGATCGCGGCGTTCGAGCGCGGCGACGACATTCACGACCAGACCGCGGCGAAGGTGTTCGGCGCCGACAGCACGCTTGACCCGCACGAACTGCGGCGCCGCGCCAAGATCGTCAACTACGCCCTGCTCTACGGCAAGACCGCGTTCACGCTGGCCAAGGACATCGGCGTCACGCAGCAGGTAGCACAGGCATTTATTGAAGCTTACTTCGCGGGCTTTCCGATGGTGCGCGCCTTCATCGACAAGACGCTGGAAGACGCGCGCGCCAGCGGCTTCGTCCAGACCATGTTCGGCCGGCGGCGGCCCGTACCCGAGCTGACCAGCCGCAACGGCATGATCCGCGCGGCCTCGGAACGGGTCGCCGTGAACATGCCGATCCAGGGCACGGCTGCCGACATCCTGAAGAAGGCGATGATCGACGTCCATGCCGCGCTGGCCACGAGTCACCCGCGCGCCAGGATGATCCTCACGGTGCATGACGAGTTGCTGTTCGAGGCGCCGAAAGAAGACGCCGATGCCGTGGCCGCGATCGTGAGGACGAAGATGGCCGCGGCCGTGCCGCTGCGAGTGCCGCTCGATGTGGATGTCGGGATTGGCGAGAACTGGAAAGAGGCGAAGAGCTAGCTACTTCCAGCGCTCTTTGACGACCGCCCAGTCGGCTTTCATGTTGGATTCGGCTTCGGCGCGCCGGTCTGGCGCGAGCAGGCGGACGCGGTCAGGGATGATGCCTTCCAGCATGAGCTTGTCGAGGTCGGCGCGCAGGTTGGCGGCGCGGCCGCTCGCCAGGCGCGCGCGGACCCATCCGGCAATGGCCGCATCCCATGCACCCGCAGAATCGCCCGCTCCCCTGGTCGCCACCGCCACCCAGTACCCCGCCGCCGCCGATCCCGGGTCGCGCGACAACTCGCGCGCCATGCGATCGCGCATGCGGCCAAAGGCCGCCTCGCGGTGGTCGCGCGCCAGGCCATCGGCATGCCGCTCCACCGCGCTGCCCCACCAATCAAGCATGGCCTCGGCCGGCACCGGGCCTTGCGCGATGGCGCCATCAAGTCCACTTTCAAAGATCTGCGCCGCGGCGCCGTAGTCGTCCTCGAAGAACAACGCCTCGCCCAGCGCCATGAGGAAGTCGACGTGGTCACGCGGATCCAGGCTCGTCGCGCGGACAGTACCCAACGCCGTCCGCGCCGCCGACAGGTCGGCCGGATTGGCGCCTTCACGGTAGCGCTCCAGGTGTGCCAGCGACAGAACGACGGTGGCAGCATCCATGGTCGCCGGCGTCTTCTGGGCCGCGAGCGCGGCGGCAATGGCGGCATCGAATTGCCGCTGATTGAACGCCGAGCGGGCCTTGGCAAGGTCAGCCCTGTCCGCCGACACAGATGTGGTAACCAGGAAGACCAACGCCACAGCCGCAGATGACGCAGATTTCATCAGAGCCACAGATGACACAGATAACACAGAACTACACGGGAGACACAGATTCCAGATCGATGTCTAATCTGAGGCCATGCTTTTTCGCCAATCCGTCCTCAACGGCATTCGTGACGGCAGCATCACGGTGGCGTTCCGATCGTGGAAGCGGCCCACCGTGCGGGCGGGCGGCACGATCATGACCGCCGTCGGCCAGCTCGCCATCGGTAGCGTGACACCGATCGACCCGTCAACGATCAGCGCCGCCGAGGCGCGCCGCGCCGGGTTTGCCGACCGGGCCGCCCTGCTCGATGAACTCGGCCAGCGCGACGGCCAGATCTATCGCATCGAGCTTGGTCCCTTGCGGCCTGATCCACGGGTGGCGCTGCGATCCGGGCAACCGGACGCCGACGAGACGGCAGCCATTCGCGCGCGGCTCGACCGGCTGGATGCGCACGCGCCAGTGCCGTGGACCACCCGCGTCCTGAGTTTGATCGATCGCCACCCAGGCGTCCGCGCCGCCGACCTGGCCACGCGGCTGGGCATGGAGCGGGATCCGTTCAAAATCAACGTTCGCAAGCTCAAGAACCTGGGGCTGACGATCAGCCTCGAGGTTGGCTACGAGGTTTCGCCTCGCGGCCACGCCGTGCTCGCGAGCATGAAGGCCCGCAGGTAGGACCGCCAAGGCCTGAACTTCAGAGCAGATTAGAATCAGTGGGAATCCGTGCATAGTCTGTGGCTGCGTTTCGGTGGCGAGTCGGTGGCCGATGCGTGAGACCGACCTCTACGAACCCATCAAGCGCTTTCTCGAGCGGCAGGGCTACGAGGTCAAAGCCGAGATCGGCGCCGCCGATGTCGTCGGGGTCCGCGGCAGCGATCCGCCGGTGATCGTGGAGACCAAGACCGGGTTCTCGCTGTCGCTGTTCCACCAGGGAACCGAACGACAATCGATCACCGACCTGGTCTACCTGGCCGTCCCGGCCGGCCGCGGCCTGGCCTTCCGGCGGGCGCTGCAGCGCAACCTGCAGCTGTGCCGTCGGCTGGGGCTTGGACTGCTGACGGTCAGGGCGCACGAGCCGCACATCGAGGTGCATGCCGACCCGGCACCCTATCGGCCGCGCCAATCGAAGCAGAAGAAGGCCCGCTTGCTCGGCGAGTTCAGCCGGCGGGTCGGCGACCCGAACGTGGGCGGCGCCACGCGCAAGGGCCTCGTGACCGCCTACCGGCAGGAGGCCACCCGGTGCGCCATGTTCCTGTCGGCGCACGGCGCGACCAAGGCCGCCCTTGTCGCCAAGGCCAGCGGGGTGGTCCACGCGCGGCGAATCATGGCCGACAACCATTACGGCTGGTTTCAGCGCGTCGGGACCGGTGTGTACGACGTCACTCCGGAATACAATCTAAGGCTGGATGACAGAGCCGGTAATCGTCCCGCGGGCTGAGCACCCGATCTCGCGGCGGGACATCGACGCAGATGCCCTTAAAGTGTTGTACCGCCTGCAAGAAGGGGGCTACACGGCATACCTGGTCGGCGGCAGTGTCCGCGACCTCCTGCTCGGCCGCCGGCCCAAGGATTTCGACATCGGCACCTCGGCGCATCCCTACCAGGTCAAGAAGCTCTTCCGGAACTGCTGGATCATCGGCCGCCGCTTCCGGCTGGCCCACGTCCGGTTCGGGCTGAAGGCCATCGAAGTCGCGACCTTCCGCAAGAACATCCCCGCCGGCTCCGAGGCCGAGCCTGCCGAAGCGCCGCCATCGCCGCATGCCACCGACGCGGCCGACCTGCTGATCAAGCACGACAACACCTTCGGCACGCCTGAAGAGGATGCCTTCCGGCGCGACTTCACCATCAACGCGCTGTTCTACGACATCGCCACCTTCTCGATCATCGACTACGTTGGCGGCCTGCAGGACCTGAAAGACGGCCTGCTCCGCTGCATCGGCGATCCCAACGATCGTTTCCAGGAAGATCCCGTCCGCATGCTCCGCGCCATCGTCATGGCGTCACGCCTCGGGTTCCGGATTGACGAGCCGGTCGTGAAGGCCATCGCGACCCACCGGAAGCTGATGGCGACGGCCTCGCCGGCGCGGCTGATCGAGGAGTACTACAAGATCCTCCGCTCGGGAGCCGCCGAGGTGACCTTCCGCGCCCTGGCCGAACATCGGCTGCTCGAGCCGGTGACGCCAGAAATTCAACGCGGCGCGAAGAACGTGGCGCTGTGGGAAAGCCTGGCGGCCCTTGACGCCTATCGCCGCAAGTTCGAATCGGCGCCGCCCTCGATGCGCAACCCAATCCTGCTGGGAACGATGCTGCTGCCCCTGGGATTGATGCCCAAGAAGGCGCACAGCCGCTTCGACGAGGATGAGGACGACGACGCAGGCAACGCTGACGGCTTGCCTTCGCAGAACGGCGAGGACGAAGACGCCGAGCCCGGCAACGCCAAGGCCCTGCCTCAGCCAACCTCGCACAAGTCGCGTTTCAAGCGGCCACCCAAGGAGCCGATCCTCAAGATCGGATCGCTGCCGATTGCCCGGGGCGATACCGAGCGGCTGCGGCAGATCCTGTCATTGCAAAGCCGCATCGCCGATCTCGAGATGACGCCGCGCGCCAAGCGCGCGCTGATGCATCGCGGGCCATTCGAAGACGCGCTGACCTGGTTCGAGATTCACGGCAACGCCCCGGCGGTGCTGGAACACTGGAAGGGGTTTATCGAGGCGCTGGGTCCCGAAGCCCTGAACGCGCCGGCGCCGGAACCAGGCGCGCCGCTGGTGGACCAGCGCGCCCCGGGCGCGAACCGGCGGCGCCGGGGAAGGCGCCGCCGTGGCCGTCGCGGCGGTTTCAACAAACCGCCAGAATCGTAGATGTGGCGTCCGGCTTCAGCCGGACCTTACCCGTTCTTTTTCTCGAACTCCTGCATGAAGGCGACGAGCGCGTCGACGCCTTCTTCCGGGAACGCGTTGTAGATCGATGCGCGCATGCCGCCTACCGAGCGGTGGCCCTTCAGCCCGTCCAACCCTGCCGCGGTCGATTCCTTCACGAACGTCTTCTCGAGGTCTTCGCTCGGCAGCCGGAACGTGATGTTCATGCGCGACCGGCTCGCCTTGTCGGCGGTGCCGCGGTAGAAGCCCGAACGATCGATCTCGGCATAAAGCTTGTCGGCCTTGCGCTGGTTGGTGGCGCCGATGGCGTCGAGACCGCCCTGCGCCAGGCCCCACTTCATCACCAGGCCCATCAGGTAGATGCCGAAGCACGGCGGCGTGTTGTACATGGACCCGTTTTCCGCGTGCACGGCGTAGTTGAACATCGTGTGCAGCGACTTCTGCGACCGCGCCAGCAGGTCTTCGCGAATGATCACCAGCGTCACGCCCGACGGTCCCAGGTTCTTCTGCGCGCCGGCGTAGATCAGGCCGTACTTCGCGACGTCGATCGGCCGGCTGAACATGTCGGACGAGGTGTCGGCCACGAGCGGCGCATCACCGACGACGGGTTCGGTGGACCATTCGGTGCCAAACAACGTGTTATTGGTGGTCATGTGGACGTAGGCCGCGCCAGGCGTCAGCTTGATCTCGTCCTGGCGGGGAATGCGTGCGAAGTTCTCGCTTTCGGTCGTCGCCGCGATATTCACGGTGCCGACACGCTGCGCCTCCTTCACGGCTTTCTGCGACCAGCCGCCGGTGACCAGGTAGTCGGCGGTGGTGCCGGCCGTCAGCAGGTTGAGCGGCACCATCGAGAACTGCATGGACGCGCCGCCCTGCAGAAACAGCACCTTGTAGTTGGCCGGCACGTTACCGAGCGCGCGAAGGTCGGCTTCGGTCTTCGCCAGGATGTCCTCGAAGGTCTTCGACCGGTGGCTGATCTCGAGCACCGACATGCCCACGCCTGGCAGGGCAACAAGATTGCGCTGGGCTTCTTCGAGAACAGCGACCGGCAAGACCGCCGGACCGGCAGAGAAGTTGAAAATGCGATTCATGAGAGTCCTTGTTATCCGCTATCGGTCAGCCGAGTTTGACGAGTTGAAGATCGAGGATGTCCGCATTGCCTGACTGCATGGCGTCCATCGCCCTCGGCGACGGCGCGCCGTCGAGGTTGATGCGCGCCACGGCGGCGTGCGCGCCATCGAAAATGATGTTCTCGGTTTCCTGCACGTTGAGGTGGGCCACCCGCAGGTACTCGAACACGTGGGCCAGCACGCCGGGCTTGTCGCGATGCCGGACCACCAGCATGTGCGTGGCCGGCGTCAGCTTGGCCAGGTTGACCACGTTCGGCACCTTGCCGGTGTTCTTGAAGGTGGTGATGATGCGCACGGTTTCAGCGGCGATCGCCTCTTGCGCCTGGTCGGTCGAGGCGCCGATGTGGTGCGTGCCGTAGACGTTGGGCTGCGCGATCAGCGGGTCGGCGAACGCCGCGGTGGCCTCCGCCGGCTCGTTGGCGAACACATCAAGGCCGAGCCGCAGGCCCTTGTCCTTCACCGCGGTCTCAAGGGCGGCGTAGTCGACGACCTCGCCGCGAGCCGTGTTGATGAAGGTGGCGCCCTGCTTCGCATGCGCCAGCAGCTCGGCGTTCACGAAGTTGCGGGTGTCCTTCGTCAGCGCCAGGTGGACGCTCAGGATGTCGGACTTCGCAACCAGGTCGGCCGGCGTCATTACCACCTTGATGCCGAACGCCTGTTCGGCTTCGGCCCGCGCCGCGGCATCGTCCGCGAACCGGCGGCTCCATACCAGCACGGGCATGCCGAACGCGCGCGCGCGCACGGCCACTTCCTGGCCGATGTGTCCAAAGCCGAGCAGGCCGAGCGTCTGGCCCAGCAGGCCGCGCGCCTTCGAGAACTCTTTCTTGTTCCACTGCCCCGCGCGCAGCTCCGCCACGTTGTCGGGAATGCGGCGGTCCACCGCGAGGATCAACCCCATGGCCAGTTCGGCCACTGCCACCGAGTTCTTGCCGGGGCAGTTCGACACGTAGATGCCGCGCTTCGAAGCGCCGGCCACGTCGATGGTATTGACGCCGGCACCGGCCCGCACGATCAGCGACAAAGCGCCGGCATCGAGCATGGGCTCGGTCACCTTGGTGGATCGCACCACCAGCACCGGCGCGCCGGATTCCTTGATGGCCGCGACCAGGCTGTCGCCGTTGGCATCGGGCTGGAAGATCACGTCGCATCCGGCGGCTTTGAGCCCCTCGAGGCCGGACTTTTCGAACTTATCAGCGATCAGAACTTTCACGGGAATCCCTACAGAAGATGCGACAGGAGGCCGTCGCGAAGCTTGGGCTCGAACCAGGTCGACTTGGGCGGCATGATGCCGCCGGCATCCGAGACGCGCATCAGGTCGTCCACGGACACCGGGAACATCGAGAACGCGACCGCGAACGATCCGCTGGTCACCAGTTGCGCCAGCGCCGACGTGCCACGAATGCCGCCCACGAAGTCGATCCGCTTGTTGGTCCGCACATCGTCGATGCCCAGCACGGGCTCGAGGATGGTGTTCTCGAGGGTGTCGACGTCCAGGGCCGGCGCTGCGGCCGGCAAGGTAAGGGTGTACCAGGCGCCGCCGAGGAACATCGCCACGTCACCGCGGCGCGCCGGAGTGGCAAGGCCGCCGTCGATTACGGTCAGCCGGCGTTTCAGCGAAGCCAGGAACTCGGTCGGGGTCAGCCCGTGCAGGTCGCGGACCACCCGGTTGTAGGGCAGCACCTGCATCTGGTTGTCTGGGAAGGCAACGGCGAGCACACGATCGTGTTCACCGACGCCCTTGGCGGCCAGCGAGCGACGGGTTCGCGCGGCACTGGCGGCACGGTGGTGTCCGTCGGCAATGTAGAGGCTGTCGAGCGCCGCAAACGCATCGACGATCTGCTGGTTGACGGCGGCGGGGACCCGCCAGATCTGATGGCGCACACCGTCGGGGGCGACCAGGTCATACAGCGGGTCGTCCAGCACGGCTCGCGACACGGCTTCATCCACGGCGGTCGACGCGCGGTGCGTCAGAAAGACGGGTCCGGTCTGCGCACCTATCGACAGCATGTGTCGCGTGCGATCGTCTTCCTTGTCGGGCCGGGTCTTCTCGTGCTTCTTGATCAGGCCGCGATCGTACTCGTCGATCGAGAAACACGCGGCCACCCCCGATTGCACGTGGGCGTCCATGTGAAGGCGATAGACGTAGAAACTGGCCACCTCTTCCACGACCAACGGGGCGAGTTCCTTGAGGCGGGCGAAGTTCCTGGCCGCGAGGTCATAGACCGCGTCGCCGTGCGGGTCGGTCCCGGCCGGCAGCTCGATCTCCGGGCGCGACACGCGCAGGAAGCTCAGCGGATTGCCCTCGGCCAGCGCACGGGCTTCTTCTGAATTCACCACGTCATACGGCACCGAGGCCACCGCGGCGGCGGCCTTTGGCGCCGGACGCAGCGCGGCGAACGGGTAGATGGCAGACATGCTCCCTGAATTATAGGTCGCGACGGCAGGTCTCTTGCACCAGTGAGTATCGAAGGAGGGCTACATGAGCCACTTGGTGACCCGGTCTATTACACGTCTGTCGTTTTTACTCGGTGCCTTATTCATTTTGACCGTCCCGGCGGCCGCGCAAGATGCCGGCCTGCGCGGCGGCTTGTCCGTGGACCCCGACCAGTTCTATTTCGGCGGCCACATCGAAACGTCCCCACTGGTGGATCGCATTCATTTCCGCCCCAACGTCGAGGTGGGCTTCGGCGACGACATCACGCTGATCGGCGCCAACATGGAGTTCGTCTACAAATTTCCCAACCGTCGCGACTGGGGGCTGTATGCCGGTGGCGGGCCGGCGCTGAACGTCTACATGTTCGACAACGTGGACGATTCGGAAACGGATGCAGGCCTGAACCTGCTGCTGGGTGTGGAGAACAGCCGCGGCCTGTTTTTCGAGTTCAAGATGGGGCTGATCGATTCGCCCGATTTCAAGTTCGGGGTGGGCTGGACCTTCAGGTAGAGGACTCTGCGTCCTCGGTGGCGAACTAGTTGTTGTCGGCGGCGCGGGTCGCAGTCGGGGCGAAGAGCAGCGACAGGTAACGGTCTCTCTCCGTCGAGAACACGTTCAGCAGCGCGGCCGGCACGGGGTCGCCCGGCGGCATGTTGCGGTGCTCGAGGATCGGGTTGACGTAGCGGCCGTTCTTCTTCAACCCGTAGTGCAGGTGGGGCCCGGTGGCGAGCCCGGTCTGGCCGACGCGGCCGACCAGTTCGCCCTGGCCAATTCGGGCGCCCTGGCGCACCGTGATCGCCGACAGGTGCAGGTATTCAGTCTCGTAGCCGTTCGGATGGCGCACCTTGACGGTGCGGCCACCGCCCCCGCTCCAGCCGGCGTGGGTGACGACACCGGGAGCGACCGAGACGACCGGCGCGCCGGTGCCGGCGCTGTAGTCGACGCCATTGTGGGCACGGGCATAGCCGAGAATGGGATGCTTGCGCGATGACGAGAAGCGCGACGTCACGCGGGGTTCGAACTTCAACGGCGACTTCAGAAAGAACCGCTTCAGCGATCGGCCCTGGTCGTCGTAGTAGGCCGCCGGGCCGCCCTCGGGCGTAAAGCGGATGGCGCGCACCTGCCGGCCATCGTTCACGAACTCGGCCGCGAGAATGGGGCCGTAGCCGGCGAGCTTGCCCTCGCGAGAGTGCCGTTCGACCAGCACGCGGAAATGGTCGCCAGGCTGCAGGCCGGAGTTGAAGTCGATCTCACCCGAGAAGACATCGGCGAGGCCCAGCGCCAGGTCGATGCGCTCGCCCGCCTTGTCGAGCGCGGCCGACAGCGAGTTGGTCTCGCGATCGATCGCGCCTTCCACCATCACCACTGACGTCTGCTTGGGAATGCGCTCAATCGCGGTGTGGAACCGCGGCGTGCCGTCCAGCGAACCACGAGTCGCGGTCAGCCGGCGATCGGCATCGATCTCGTACTCGAACCGGCGGACACGGCCGTCGAGCATGCGATCGATCACGTACGCCTGGCCGGCACGAATGCGGCGCAAGTCGAACTCGGCGCCGATCGAGGCCACCAGCACCGACTTCTCCGGCCCGTCGATCATGTGGTGATCGAACACGGCGCCAATGGTCGTGCGGGTCGGCACGAACCCGCTGAGGTAGTCGGCGTCACGCTCCAGCGGCACGTCCACCGTGAGCCGCGCCATCGTCACCGAGTCGGCTGCCGAGACCAGCCAGAGCGGTGATGATGCGGCGCCCAGGAGCAGGGCAATGGCCGGAATGAGAAACCGTTTGCGCATGGAAAGGACGGCCGATCCTAACAAATTTCGTGGTGCAAAGGCATGCAAAAAAACGAGTTAGCGTCGAGGCAGTGGGACGACCAGCTGCGCAGTTATGCCCGCGTCGATACGCACCGGCTGGGTCACCTTGCGGCCGCCCCCCTCGAGCACGACCTGGTGGTCGCCTGGTGCCAGGTCGCGAACCGTCAGCGGAGTGGTCCCACGCGGCTGGCCGTCGATGGTCACGCGCGCGCCCGGCGGCTCGCTCCGGATGTCGAGGCCGCCCGTCATGGCGACGTTCTGCAGCTCGATGTATTGAGCCGTCTGCACACCAGGACGAATCGTCAACGGAATCACGCGCGGCTCGGACTTGCCACTCTGAACCTCGAGCACGTGCGCGCCTGACGGCAGCGCGATGGTGAGGGGCGTCACGCCACGCTCCTCACCATCGATCGAGACGCGCGCGGCCACCGGTCGCGACTGCACGACCAGCTCGCCCTCGCCAGCACGTGGCGACCCGGGATCGCGGTTCCACAGCCACAACACGACGCCGGACTGGACGATGGCGAAGACGATCAAGGCCAGCACCAGCGGACTGCGCGCAGGGAGAACAGGTGCCAAGGGCCCGCCTTCGCGGCCGGAGGCCGCTACGGCGAGGTCTCGCCGTAGCTCGCCAGAATCCCCGCGAGCGGAGGCGGATGCTGAGGTGCTTGCGTGCTCGAGTGCCGAAGGGCCAGGGTGAGGCGATGTTGACTCGACCGCAGCGCCTCGCGAACGGTCGATGGCCGCGCCGACGGTCGAGACCCACTCATCCAGCGCAGGGGACGAAGTCACGTAGGCCCGGTCGCTCGCCAGCACTGACTCGAAGGCCACCTGGGCTTCGTGCGGCGACTGAAATGCCGTGGCGACCTCGAGCTGCAGGGCTCGCGACAACCACGACAGCAACGGCTTCGACAGCGGCGCCAGGGCACCGTTACGGCTTTCGCCTGCGGCAGCCAGCAGCGCTGGCAAGGCATTCGGGTACTCCTCGTCGGTCAGCCCGCGTCCGAGCACGAGCGACAAGGCCACGACGCCGATGGCGTGGGCGTCGGCACGCGGATTGGCCCGGGGCAGGCCGGCCGAGGGCGCCATGCTGACGCGGAACTCCCGCCACAGCCGCTCGCGGCCGAAGTTCAGTTTCTCGAGTGCCGGCCCAAAGGCGTGTTCAGCAATGACCAGGCGGCCCTGCGGCGTGACGATCAGCCGCTCGGGGGCGAGCGCGCCAATCGCGGCATCGCGATTGTGCCGGCCAAACAGCGCGACTGCCGGCAGCAACTGGCGCAGCAGGCCGATCACCACCGTGATATCGATGGCTTGGCCCGCCGCCGACGAGACGGCGAGCATCTGCGACAGGCGCCAGCCGCTGGTCTTCTCAGACACAAGTGACAGGCGATCGGCCGCTGGCCGGTCGAGGCGCTTCAGGTGGACGTAGGATGCGTGACGGACCGTGGCAAACCGCGCCACTTGCGCCGCCAGGGCCGACACGAACCCGGCATGCTCAACCAGTATCGGCGAGAGTTCGAGCAACTCGACTTCATCGCCGGCATCGGAGTCGATCCCGCGCGTGCGACGGCCAAAGCCATCGACCGCGGCCATTGCCGGCTCGCTCGGTGCAGGGGGCACTCGGGTCATGTTGCAACCGGCCTTCCAGACGTGTCCGGACCGGCGTGGTTATGCTAACCCGAAGCAGGCCAACCAGTTACCCAAAACCGCCCGGTCGGGCCGCGCGTCGGTGGTTACGAAATTCCACGGCCGGGCACGGTTCGGTAATCATCGGTTAACATCCGAAGTGAATTGGAACTCGCAATTGCAGTTGTGACGGCCCTGGTGTTCGGCTTTGCGGCCGGCTGGCTGCTGGCATCCCGGTCGCGTGTCTCGCAGGATACGCACTTGCGCGAGTCGTTCGCGTCGCTGGCGGCCGCGACCCTCAAGTCCAGCACCGACGAATTCATCAAGCTGGCCGATCAGAAGATTGGCAACGTCCACAAGGAGGCCGCGATCGACCTGACCCGCCGCCAGCAGGAGCTCGGGTCGCTGGTGGCGCCCATCAAGGACACGCTGATCCAGGTGGACGCCAAGCTGAAAGAGGTCGAGAAGAGCCGCGTCGACGACAGCGCCAGCATGCGCACCATGCTCAGCCTGGTGGGCCAGACCCAGCAGCAACTGCAGCTCGAAACGCAGAACCTGGTGCGCGCCCTGCGATCGCCGGGGGTGCGCGGCCGCTGGGGTGAAGTGCAGCTGCGCAAGGTGGTCGAGCTGGCCGGCATGATGGAGCACTGCGACTTCGACGAGCAGCCCACCATCTTCACCGACTCGGGCCGCCTGCGGCCCGACATGATCATCAACCTGCCCGGGGGCCGATCGATCGTGGTCGATGCGAAGGCGCCGCTCGAAGCCTTTCTCGACGCCCAGGGCGCGACGGACGATGGGGTGCGCACCGGCAAGCTGGCCGACCACGTGCGCCAGGTGAAGGACCACGTCGCCAAGCTGGGCGCGAAGGCCTATTGGGATCAGTTCCCGGCCTCGCCCGAGATGGTGGTGCTGTTCCTGCCGGCCGAAGCCATCTACATGGCGGCGCTCGAGCAGGACGCGCTGCTGATCGACTACGGCGTCAAGCAGAACGTGATCATCGCCAGCCCGCTGACCTTGATCGCGCTGCTGCGGGCGGCGGCCTTCGGGTGGCGGCAGGAGCGACTGACCATCAATGCCGAAGAGATCAGCCGCCTGGGCCGATCGCTCCACGAGAGCGTCGCCACGCTGGCGGAACACCTGGAAGATCTGCGGCGGCGCATGGACGGCACCTTCACCACCTTCAACAAGGTGATCGGGTCGTTCGAGAGCAACGTGCTCGTGAAGGCGCGCCGCTTCCGCGAACTGGGCGCCGGCAGCGCCAAGGAGATTCCGTTGATCGATCCGCTGGAAACAGTCGCGCGCAAGTTGGATGCGCCGACGCAACAAGGCTTGCTCGACCACGACGAGACCGAAGCCACAACAGGAGAGCGTTCATGAAGCGAGTTGCGTTTGTTCTTGCCGCGATCGTCGCGGCCTCTGCCATCACCCTGCCCGCCCAGGGCGGCAAGCCCGAAGCCATGTCGCTGACCGGCAAGCCGCTGATGGTGCCGGCGGCCATTCCCAACAAGCAGAAGCTCGACGCCGACCTGGCGCAGGCCGAGAAGACGCTGGCCGCCAACCCCAAAGACGCCGAAGCCATCATCTGGGTGGGCCGCCGGCTGGGCTACCTGTGGCGCTACAACGACGCCATCGCGATGTTCACCAAGGGCATCGAGCTGCACCCCAACAACCCCAAGATGTACCGGCACCGCGGCCATCGCTACATCACCGTGCGCCAGTTCGCGAAAGCACAGGCCGACTTCGAGAAGGCCGCGCAGCTGTTCAAGGGTCAGCCCGACGAGATCGAACCCGATGGCGCGCCGAACCCGGCCGGCCAGCCGCGCAGCACCTTGCAGTTCAATGTCTGGTATCACCTCGCGCTCGCGCGCTACCTGCAGGGCAACTACGCCGGCGCGCACGACGCCTGGGTCGAGTGCATGAAGGTGTCGAACAACGACGACTCGATCGTCGCCACCAGCGACTGGCTGTGGATGACCCTGATGCGCCTGAACCGCAAGGCCGACGCGGCCAAGGTGCTCGAACGGATCACGCCGAAGATGGACATTCTCGAGAACACGGCGTATCACCGGCGGCTGCTGATGTACAAGGGCCTCGAGAAGCCGGAAGCGCTGCTCAACACCACCACGCCGGACCCGACCCAGCTTGCCACCCAGGGCTACGGCGTGGCGAACTACTACTTCGTCACGGGCGACACCGCGCGCGCGCGGCAGGTCTTCAACACGATCGTCTCCGGTGCCGGCTGGAACGCCTTCGGCTACATTGCCGCCGAGGCCGACTTGCAGCGGATGAAGTAGCTCCGGGCGACGGACGAGGCGGCCGCGCTACGCGGCGTCGGCCGCCTTGTCATCCTTGTTCTTGCCCTTGGCCGAGGCCTCCCAGTCCGCGTCGAACACCTGCAGGATCTTCCGGGCCACCGTCGGGTTCTTCACAATCAGGCCCACTTCGCGCCGGTTCTCGAGTTCGTCCTTCCGCAGGCTCTGGCTGCCGACAAAGGCCCGCGTCCCGTCCCTGACAATGGCCCGCACGTGCAGCCGCATGGGCACCAGCTTTCGCGATTCGATCGCGCCGTCTTTGCCCTTGACCGTGCCCAGCACCCGCACGTGGACGCCCTTGGCGGCGCGCTCCTTGAGCAGCTTGACCATCGCCGGATCAAAGACCTTGGCGTCGTAGATCGCCAGTTCCTTCCTGGCGCCCTTGATGAACGCGCTCAGTTGCTCGCGCGCGTTGTCGGGACTGACCACCAGGTTCGATTTGCTGGCCGCGTACGGCTGCCGGCTGAGATCGGCCTCGAACAGCGCCCGGGCCGCCTGCACCGAGCGATGGTCCCTGGTGGCCACGGCGAAGCTGCGGCTCTTGTCCATGTCGAGCTTGGTGAAGTTGAACCCCAGCAGGTGCAGCGTCGAGTCGGCGATCAGGTACTTGGCGTGGTATCGCAGCAGGTCGTCGGCGCTGCGCGACACCAGCACGCCGGCTGCCAGCAGCCGCTGTTCGAGCTTGCGCAGACGGGTCTCGCCGCCGCGGTTGGTGTGCGCGATCAACGCGCGCACCGTAACGCCGCGCTGCACCGCCGCCGCCAGTGCCTTCTCGACATCGTCCCGGTCGAAGCGAAAGATGAAGACGTCGATCGACTTCTTCGCGGTCTTGATCGCGTGCGTAATCGGGACGACGCCGGCCTCGGGCTGAATGATGAGCTTCACGGCTACTTCGGCACCTTGTCCTTGGACTTCTCGTCCCACTCGATGGCGCCCTTGCCCGCCGGCGCCATTTCCATGAGCACGTTCGAGACCCGGTCGGTGCGCAGCGTGCGGGGTGCGGTCGCCATGTAGGACACCGCGTCCTCGGCCGAGGTGCGCAGTTCGTACTTCACCTTGTGGCGGCGCAGCACTTCTTCGATCTTCGGCCGCAGGTCCTGGGTCTGGTCGCCAAACTTGACGCTCAGCTCGAAGATCCGCGTTTGCGGCTCGAAGCCTTCGATCAGCCACAGGCAGGCGGCAATGAAAAGCGTGCCGATCGCCGCCAGGCCATACAGGCCGACGCCCGAGGCCAGGCCCACGGACAGCGCGCACAACATGACGACCGCGTCCTTGGGATCGTCGATCTTCGAGCGGTAGCGAATCAGGTTCGCGGCACCGACAATGCCGAAGGCGCGGGCCAGGCTGGCGCCGACCACCAGCATGATCAGCGCGCCGACAACGGCGAGGATGATCTGCGTCTGGACCACCGCCGGCTGGCGCTCGGGCGTGCCGCTGCGCTTCGGGCGAAGGGCGAGCGCGGCGCCCAACAGCGCCGCCAGCGGCAGCCGGATCACCGAAGCCTGGAGCTCCTCCTGGAAGTTGTCCATGACGCCCGGCACGTCCACGGCCTGCGGGGCCGGCGGCGGCCCCGGCAGTTGTTCCTGGGCGAGCGTGGCGACCGGCAGCACGAGCAGGCAGACGACTGCGAAGAGGACCTTCATCATGATTGATTCACCGTGTCAGCTTGCAGGCCAAGCCCTTCCTGGATCTTCGATTTGATCTTGCGGATGTAGCGCGCGCTGAGATCGCCGGGCATCGCCGCCGCCTCGAAGACGTCGGCCCATTGCCGGTCGGTGATGCGGGACAGTAGTTGCGAGACCCACACCACATCGGACGGTGTCATGTGCTCGAGCAGGTGCCGGCGCCGGGCCTGGTAGTCGAACTGGACGCGGCCTTCCTGCACACCGAGCACGAAGTCCTGGCTCTCGTAGTCGTCGACGCGATTGCGCGTGCCCACCGGCCACGCCGTCTTGCCGAACGATGCACCGAGGTCCTGTACGACAAACCAGCGCTCGGTGCCGGAGCCGGCCGGCATCGTGTAGATCTTGTTGTTGCTGGTCTTCAGGTCCCAGTTGTTGAACAGCAGGTTGGCGGCGATCAGGACCTGCAACTGGCGCGTGCCCGTGAACGGGTTGCCGCCCCACGACCAGTCGCCCACCGTGGCGTGGTCAGCGTCGAGGCGAAAGCGGCCGGCCAGGGGTTCCGTCACCGGACCGTTCACCAGCCGCCACTCCGGAACGAAGTAGACGATCGGCTGGTGAAAGCCGATGGCCCACAGCACCCGGCTGGCGACCAGTTCTGCCTGGGCTTCGTCGCCTGTCTTCACGTCCCAGCGCCGCCCCTGGGGATCGATGACGTCGTAGCCGGCGCTATAGCCCACGGCGTCAACCGACTCGAACTGGTAATCGACGTCCGGCCGAGGCAGCAAGGCCTGGCCGCCGCGTCCCCACCGCAGGTCGCGAGCGGAAATGTCGCCGGGGTCCTGCCACAGCTCGCGAATCCCGGCCGGCCCGGGAAGTGGCGGGGTCGCTGCCGGTCCGGTGAGGGCAGCAGCCGCCACCGCGCCGACGATCACGGCCACCATCAGCCGGAGCGACGAAGCGCCTGGCGTCATGAGCCGGTCGGAGGTGTGGGTTGGCGGGTGATGTCTCCCGAGTCGACGATCTTGCCGCGCCTCGAAAGGGCCTGGAACCGCATCACATCGCCGTCGATCTCAACCACCATGTAGCTCTGTTCGGTGTCGAAGCCCTTGGCCGTGAGCGGGCCCACGCGAATGTCGCCGTCGCGCAGCTTGGCGGATCCGCCGGCGGTGAAATAGTGAATGCCCTTCTGCGGCTTCAGGCGTTCATAGAAGTGCTCGTGGCCCGCGAACACGACGTTGACGCCGTACTTCACGAACAGGGGCTCGACGATCTCGCGCAGGTCGACCTCCGAACCGTGGCGGCCGCCCGAGGAGTAGATCGGGTGATGGCCGTAGACAATCTTCCACTTCGCGTCCGATTCGCGCAGTTCCTTGTCGAGCCAGGCCTGCTGGTCGCGGTCCATGTAGTTGCTGTCGATGGCGAAGAACCGCACGTCCTTCTTCTGATAGGTGTAGTAGCGCTTGCCGCCCATGCCGAACGGCTTGTAGTACTGCTGGTTCGGGTCGTCGTGATTGCCGAGCGATGCGTAGAACGCGATGTTGGCGTCGAGCAGCGGCTTGTACGGCTGCTCGAACTTGCGGGCAAAGTCCTGGGGGCGCTCCGAACCGTAGATGTTGTCGCCGAGCATGATGGCGAACTCGTACGGGAAGACCTGGTGTGACTTCCACACCTGGGCCGCCACTTCGATCTGGGCGCGGTCGCCGGTGCCGGTGTCGCCGAGCACGAGGAACTTGACCGAGTCCTTGCTCACCGGCGGGCGGGTCTCGGTCACCGCCGACATCTGCGGCGTCGACCGCGACTGGCCGCTCATGGCGGAGGCGACCGCGGTCACGGCAGCGGCAGCCACCAGGGCCGGAACGAGGTACTTCGATGACAATCGGGTCATTGCGTGTCCACCATCAACTGGGAATGGTCGGCACGACATCGCGGAGGATGTCGACGATCAGGTTGGCTTTGACATCGCGCAGAATCAGGCTGCGCCCCACCAGACGGTACTCCAGTTCGGGCGGCAGGTCCGGCAACTTCCGGAGCAGGCCCGCAGGAAACGTGGCCAGCGCGAGCGTCGTCGGATAGACGGTGTTGATGTCGACCTTCATGTTCTTGGGCAGCTCGTTGATCAGCGCCTCGCGGTCGGCCGCCGAGCGGTTCGCAAAGTCATCCTGGACGATCTTGATGAAGTACGGCTGGTACTCGGGCGCGAAGATCTCGCCGACCTTGGCCTCGGCGCGCAGGGTCTGGATGGCCCTGGCCAGGCCTGCCTCGCGGTCGGCGATCTCCTGCGGATCGTCAGTGCGCTTCAGGTTCGGCACTTTGCGTTCGGCCTCGTCGTGCACCTTCATGTAGGCCTTGATCTGATTCTGGAACTGCAGGGTCGCGGCGCCTTGTGCGTTGGTGCCTGGCTGGCCGTCGGGCGCCGCCGAGGCGGCGGGTGGAGGCGGAGCACTGCCGACCGGCGGCACCGACGGCAGCGGCGCCTGGCCGGCGGGCGCGTCGTTGGCCATCGCCGATTGGGACGCGTTCTCCTCGCGCGCACACCCCGAAACGATCACCGTCAACACGACCGCAAGTGACGCGCATCTGAGAATGGTCATGGCAGTGCCCTGCACTACAAGGCCTGTGCCATCACCGCCACCACAAGCGCCTGTGCACCAGGCTCAGCCTCCCGGCACTTGATGGGGTTGCTTCGACGCCTGGCCGTTGGCTGGGTGTTCGGCTACCCAATGTGGCGCGCCGGATGCCCAGTGTGCGGTTAGCGCACCATGAGCGGAACGTTCATCCGGTGCTGCTCAGCTCGGGTGTGCCGGCCTTCCTCAACCCCGGCAAGCGGGTCGCCCTCGAACTGACGGCATGCCGTCAGCTCGAAGGCGGGTGTGCTGGTGACCTACGCGGTGCGCCGCTAGAACGCGCCGACGTTGAGGCCGATGGTGAAGCTGCGGCCGCGCGAGGGCGCGAACTGGAAGTGCTCGCGATAGTAGGTGTCGCCCAGGTTCTCGACCGCGAACACCAGGCCGACGCGATCGCGGCCACGCGCCAGGTTGATGCCCACGGCAGCCCGTTGCACCGTGAATCCGTCGAGCGACAACAGGTCCTGCGCGATCAGGAACGGCGACTCGAGCAGGGTCTCGGCCACGCGCGTGACCTTGCCCTGGCCGCGCACGCCGTACTCCGCCCACCACCGCCCGCTCGACTGGGTGAAGCGCGCGTTGACGATCACCTTGGAGGGGGTGATGTTGTCGAACGGCGTGCCGGCCAGCGCGCTCTTGTCCAGCGGATCGACGCCCTCGGTGATGGTGCCGCGCGTGAACGCCGCCGCGCCGGTCAGCGTCAGCACGCCGGGACGCATCACGATTGGCGCCGCCGCCGAGAGCTCGACGCCGGTAATGCGGACATCGGCGTAGTTGGTCGCCTGGGTCAGCGCGCCGGCCGCGTTGGCCGAGACCGGGATGTCCTGCGCGATGAAGTTCTGGTACTGGTTCAGGAAGTAGTAAGCGCCGCCAGACACGCGGCCCGCCCGGAACTTCACGCCGGCATCGAAGTTGTTGCCGGTCTCGGGCTCGACCGTCACGTTCGGCAGAATGGTGCCGGCCGTCGCGGAACCCGCAAACAGCATCTCTTCGAGATTCGGATGGCGGTAGCTGCGGCCGAAGCGGATGAAGGGGTTGAACGCCCCGTCGGGATTGGCGACGATGCCGACGTCGCCGGTGAGCGCGTTGCGCGAATAGGTGGCACCGGCGGGGTTGGGCAGGGTCGACGGATCGATCGCCGGCACGGCGTTGCCAATCACGCTGATCACGTCGTAGCCCGGCGTGGCCTCGGTCTTCACGGTGTAGAAGTCGGCGCGCAGGCCGGCGATGACCGACAGCGACGGGCGCACCCGCCACTCATCCTGCGCATAGACCGCCACATCGCTCAGGCTCGCATCGGGCACGCGCACCGGATGGGCAATGGTGGCGGGGCCAAGCGCCACCGGCGCCGGCAGCGGCGCGGCGGCCGGGCCGCGCGCACCCATCACGACCTGCCCGACCAGCGAGGTCTGCGTCGAGGTGGTGCGCTGATCGCTGCTGCGGTCGCGATAGAACGTCGCCCCGGCCGTAAGCAAGTGGTTGGCGGCCGGCACGAACACCGCGTTCAGGTCGATACCGGGTGTCCACACGCGCTGCTCGGTGTCGGAGGTGATGTCGAGGCGCATCACCGCAATCGGGAAGAACGTCACCGCGGTCGGCGCCGGAAACTGCACCGGCAGCGTCGTCCGCAGCAGCCGCTCGGTCCGCTGGTAGTAGGCGGTCAGCGACAGGTTGGCGAGCCACGGCGTGATCGCCTGGGCCTCGTAGCGAGCCGAGAAGCGGTCCAGGTTGCTGTGCGGCAGCGATGTGTCGTTGAAGAAGAACGGCTGCTCGAAGTCGGGGAACCCCACGTTCTCCATGCGGCGGCTCTGATAGCGCAGGCGCAGCGAGCGGCGGTCGCCGAGCTTGACGAGCGAGGAAGCGTTGACGAACTTGCCTTCCGCCTGCGAGTTCAGGATCTCGTTGTCGGTCCTGACGTACGGCGCGTTGAATGGGTCCGGGAAGGCCCTGAAGGCGAAGCCGAATGCGCTGTCGATGGTATCGACCTGGGTCAGCGTGCCGGCGGTGAAGAACGGCCGCGTGTCTTCACGGTCGAACTTGCCGGTCTTGTAGTTGTCGAACTTCTCGGCCCCGGCCTGGACGCGGAACGTCACTCGCGGCGACGTGCCCCCCAGCGTCATGGTGCCGCGCATGCCGTTCTCATTCGAGCTGTAGAACCCGTTGAAGCCATACAGCAACTGCTTCGTGGGCGAGAACGACGGCTCGTTGGTGATGATGTTGACCGTGCCGGCCAGCGCGTCCGACCCGTACATCAGGGTGCCGGCGCCGTTGATGATCTCGACCCGGCTGATCGTATCGGGCGCAATCAAGCCAACCTCCGCGCCGGTTCTGTCGGTAGCCTGGCGGGCGGTGTTCAGGCGTTCGCCGTCCACCAGCACCAGCATGCGCGTCGAGTCGAGGCCGCGCAGACGCGGGCGGACACCGAACGGACCGTTGCCAACCGGCGTGACGTTCACGGCGGCGGTCAGCGCATCGCCGGTCGACAGCGGATTCGACTGCTGAATCGCCGCCTCGGAGATGGTCTCGACGTGCAGCGGGATTTGGCGCACCTCGCGCTCGGCGCGGCTGGCCGTGACGCTGACCTCGGCGCTCAACACGCCCAGCTCGAGCGTGAAGGGCACCTCGACGTCAGCCTCGGCCTGTTCCACGACCACGGTGCGAGCGGCCTCCGAGAAGCCGGCCCGCGTCACGATCACCAGGTAGGTACCCGCGGTCGGAGCATCGAAGCGATAACCTCCGGTCGCATCGGTCTCGACAACCGTCTCCTGGCCGGTGGCGACCATGCGAAGGCTGACGCGAGCCGAGGGCACGGCGGAGCCGGTGGAATCTGAAACTGAGCCCCGAATGGTGGCGGCAAGCACCGGGGTCGCGCTGAATAGCGCCGCAGCAAAAAACAGAACACGAATCGTACGCATGGCAAGGCTCCGCGAACTCGCACGGGCGAGTTCAGAGACGAATTAAGACTGAAAAGGAAAACCGGTCTTAGTTCTGGCGCGGAGGCGGTCGCGAGGCGTACTGCGGAGAGAAGCCGTCACCGAAGATACCGGCGCGAGGGGTCGCGCCGACCGGGCCGGCATAGAGGCGTGCGTGGCGGTCGCGGCGCGCGAGCAATCCGGCGAGCATCCACAGCGTGATGGCCAGCGCCGAGAATGACACCAGCTGCTGCAGCACCGACGTCGCCACCGTTTCGGGCAGCGCCAGCGAGTCGATTGAGGCACTGAAGTCGGTGGCCACGGCCGGGCCGTGCAGCAGGGCGGCCAGCACCCACACGGCAATGCCCTGGCGGCTCCACAGCGAGCGCCCGCGCCGGCGAATGGCGGTCAGCGCGGCCACCAGTCCGGCGCCGGCAACCCAGCGGAAGATCAGCCACGGGTCTTCGAGCCGGCCAGCGGCCACCTGGGCCGCAAATAGCCAGCCGTGAAACGCGACCAGCACTCCCCCTGCGACGACAGCCGTCGTCCGGGCCAGCGAGCGAACTCGCTCGAGGCGCGACGACGACGTGGCCGAGAGGGAGAGCATCAAAGCATTGTACCCCGAGGCGCCTGACCGGCGAGCAATTCGCAGGCGCTGCGTCAGGGACGGTGGTCTGGCCGGCGGTCCCACCGGAAGGCGCGCAGGGCCGAGAGCCGGTCGCCTGGCAGCGGCGTGCCGCTCGCGGCCATGTTCGCCTCGACGTTGGCCAACGCGCGCATACCCGGTATGACCGTGGTGACGGCAGGGTGCGCGAGGACGAACTTCAGGGCGATGCCGGAAAGCGCCTCGCCCCATTCGTGCGCGAGCGACTTCAGCGGTTCGACCCGGGCCAGCGTTTCCTGGAGCTTCGGTGGCTGAAAGTAGCTGTTCCGGAAGTCGCCGTCGGGCCATCGCGACTGCGTGGTGAGGGTACCCGTGAGGCTCCCCTCGTCGAAGGGCACGCGGGCGATCACGCCAATGCCCTTGCGCGCACACACCTCGAACAACACGTCCTCGGGCGCCTGGTCGAAGATGTTGTGGACCACCTGCACCGTATCGACGACGCCTGACTCGAGAGCATGCAGCACGTTCTCCGGCTCCCAGCGGTTCACGCTGATGCCGAACGCCCGGATCTTGCCGGCGCGCTTCAGGTCCTCGGCCGCGCGCTTCCAGCCATCATCGATGACCCAGCGATCGTCCCAGACATGCAGCTGCTGCAAGTCGACGACCTCGGTGCCGAGGTTCGCCAGGCTGCGGTCGGTGTACTCGACGATGTGCGCGTAGGGAAAGACCTGGTCCACCGGCGTCGCACCCTTGCCCGGCCAGACGCGGTCCTTCGGTGGCACCTTGGTCGCGGTCAGCAGGGCCTGGCCCGGATGCCGTCGCAGGAGCTCGCCCAACAGCCGCTCGCTGCGGCCCTCGCCGTATGCCCACGCGGTATCGAAGAAATTGCAGCCGAGCGTGACGGCGCGATCCAGCGCGGCCGCCGATGCCGCATCGTCCGATCCCGTCCAGCCGCCCATGCCCCACATGCCGTAGCCGACCTCGGAGACCTGCCAGCCAAGCCGTGGGATCAGGCGGGTCTTCACGGTTGCGCCTTCATGACATTGCCGCCGTAACGTTCCACCCAGATGCTGCCCGCCAGCGCCAGCAGGGCGCAGGCCATCATCAGGAATGCCGGCGACGCCATCATGCTGGTGTCGCGAATCAGCGTGGTGGCGACGAGCGGCGCCGTGCCGCTGAAAATCGTGAAGCTGATGTTGAACACGAGCGCCACGCCGGTGAAGCGAATGCGCGTGGGGAACAGGTCGGTCAGCAGCACGGCAAACGAGCCGTTGGTGAAGCCCGCGGCCAGCCCCGCCATCACCAGCAGCGCGGTGAGGTTCACCGAGCGTGATTCAAGCGCGAGGTAGAACGGGTAGGAGAACACCAGCAAGAGCGCCACGCCGGTTCGGAGCAGGTAGCGTGGCGGGATGCGATCGCCGAGCCAGCCGGTCGCCAGGATGCCGACCGCCGAGGCGAGCACCCCGACGGTCTGCGAAAACACCGCCTGGCGCGGGTCGTACTGCAGCACCGCCGAGAGATAAGCCGGCATGTGCGAGAAGAACAGGCCGTTGAAGCAGGCCGTGCCCGCCAGCACCGCGCACCCCACCAGCACCGGCGCGCGATGCGTCTTCAGCATTTCGCGGAACGGCTGGCGCGAGGCCAATGACTTCATCCGCTCGAACTCCGGCGATTCTTCCAGCGAACGCCGCAGGACGAAGCTGAGCACACCGCCAAGACCGCCGATCACGAAGGCAATGCGCCATCCATAGACCGGCACCAGCTCGGGCGACAGCCAGGTCCGCACCGAGAGGCTCACGGCCGTCGCCGCCGCCACGCCCAGGGTGACGCACGAGAACACCACACCGCACACCAGCGGCGCAATGCGGGGCGCGGTTTCGACGACGTAGGTGAGGGCGCCGGGCAGTTCGCCGCCCAGGCAGAAGCCTTGCAGCAGCCGCAGCACTACCATCAGGATGCTGGCCCATACGCCCCACGAGGCATACGACGGCACCAGGCCCATGCCCAGGGTCGCGGCCGACATCACGAACACCGACCACAGGAACACCTGCCGGCGGCCGTAGCGATCGCCGTAGTGCGCGAGGATGATGCCGCCGAGGGGGCGCGCGAGATAGCCGGCGGCAAAGGCGGCAAACGCCGCCAGCAGCGACACGATCGGCGACGTATTGGGAAACACCGCTGCGCCAATGTCCCTGGCGAACACGCCGAAGATCACGAAATCGTAGAACTCCAGCGTGCCACCGAGGCTGGCCAGCAGCACGATGCGCCAACCGGCGGGGGTAATACGGTCTGAACTGGGGCTTGCTGAAGGTGTTGACGCCATCGGTTTATCGCAACATGTCCCGAATCACGGCGGGGTCGCCGTCGTTTTGTGAAGGTTCCACGCCAAGCATGGCGCACATCAGGTTGTAGAGATGAAAATTCTCGAACGGCTTGAATACTAGTCCGCGTTGCAGCCGAGGGCCAGTGGCAATGAACAAACCCTGCATCGATTGGGTGGACGCGACGTAGCCGTGCGTGCCGCCTGGCGGCGCCCGGCCGGGCTCGGACCAACGCGCCACTTCCGCCTTGGATGCGATGTGCCACCCATCGTCGGCGATCCCGATGATCGGCGGCAGGCGCGGGTGGTTGGCGAGCCCATGCTCGGCGGGAATCTCGTGCCGCTGATAGACGTGCATGTGGGGATGCTTGCCCTTCAGCGCCGCATACATGCTGTCGACGTTGCCGTCTTTCGGCGTCAGGCCGAGGACCGGCGACCAGTCGATCACGTCGGCTGTCGCGGGATCGAGGTAGTCGTCGAGCACGATCACACGGTCGCGGCTCAGGGCAGACATGCCGTGGTCGCTCACGATCACGTAGTTGACGCGGTTGGCCAGGCCGGCGGCCGTGACGCCGGCCACCAGTCGTCCGACTTCGCGATCCACCTTGAGCGCAGCCTCGCGGGTCTGTTCGGCGTCGGGCCCCCAGCGGTGTCCGGCGGTGTCAACATCGCTGAAGTACAGGGTCAGGAACGACGGGCGCTTGCCCTCTGGCAAACCCAGCCACTCGAGCAACTGATCGACGCGGTCCTCGTTCGGCAGGTCATCGTCGAAGGCGCGCCAGTAGGTCGCCCGGCGGCCGCCAATCACGGTTTCCGATCCGGGCCAGAACATCGGGGCCGACACACCGCCCTGCCGCTCGACCGTGTTCCAGATCGGATCGCCGCCCCACCAGCGCGGGTCGGCCTGGACGTCACGCTTCGACAGACCGAACGTCCCCGGAATGTCGGGAGCGCGCATGTTGTTCGACACGATGCCGTGGTGCGCCAGGGTGAGGCCGGTCACTATCGTGTAGTGGTTGGGAAACGTCTTCGACGGGAATTGCGGGATCAGGCCTTCGGCCCGCACGCCTTCGGCAGCCAGACGGGACAGCGTCGGTGGCGAGAAGCGCTGCAGGTAGTCCCACCCCCAGCCGTCCAGGGAGATCAGGATCACGATCGGGTGATCGGCGGCCGGGACCGGCGTGTCTCCCCCGCTGCACCCGAGGGCCGCCAGCACCGCGAGCAGGCCGGCCGCGAGGCGACGCCTCATCGCAGGTAACTCCAGGCTGCCGGCGGAGTCAGGCCGTCGATGGTCAGGGTGCTCACCTGTTTCGACATGAGATCGATCACGCGAATGACATGGTTGTTGGTGTCGGCAACATACAGCGCATGGCCGGCCACCGACAAGCCACCCGGCTCGAAGAACTGTGCCGTCGTCACCGGGCCGTCGGCGTGCCCGGCGGCGCCGGTGCCGGCGAACGTCGTGACCTGGCGAGTGGCCGGGTCGAGCATCTTGATCTTGTGATTGTAGGTATCGGCAATGAAGACGCGGCCGGCGTAGACGGCCACGCCCAGCGGATGCTGTAGCCGCGCGGCGTCGCCGCTGCCATCCACGTCACCGAACTCGAACAGGTCGCCGCCGGCGATGGTGGTCACCATGTTGCCCGGCGGCAAGGCGAGCGAGCGAACGATGTTCGCTTCGGCGTCGGCGACATAGAGGGTGTTGCCATCGAGCGCCAGTCCCGAGGGCTGCGCAAACGTGGCGACATTCACCGGACCGTCTTTCCGCGCCTCTTCGCCGGTGCCGGCGTACGGGTAAGCGCGGTCGTGCAGCAGGTCCACGACCCAGATCTGGTGCGGACCAGCCATGGCGATGATCAGGATGCCAGGTTTCAGCGCCAGGTCCCACGGCGAGTTCAGGTCGATGCGCATGGCCTCGCCACCCTCGCCGCTCCACGCGCCTTGCTTGCCGGTGCCGGCCACGGTATGGACGGCGCGCGCCTGGAAGTCGATCACGCGGACCTGGTGATTCTCGGTGTCGGCCACGTACAGGTCGTCGTCCGGGCCGAGAGCCAGGCCCTGTGGCCGGTAAAACCGCGCTTGCGAGAAGATGCCGTCGTTGTCGCCTTGCAGGCCGGAGCCGATGGTTTCGAGCAGTGTCGCAGTGGTCCGGCTGAAGCCGGACGCCACATTCGCGGCGGACGCCACATTCGCGGCGGACGCCGCATTCAGCGACGCGACGACGATGCGATTGTGGTTCGAGTCGGCAATGAACAGGCGGCCGGAAGCTTCATCGGCGAGTACCTTGCCTGGGTAGAGCAGCGGCCGATCCGCGTGGCGGGTTCGCTCGAGGTCCAGGGCCAGCGGCGTGCGATCGAGCTCACCGCGTTCATCAAACACGCGCACGACGGTGCGAATGGCGCTGATGAACCCCTCAAGGTTGCCCTCGCCCATCGCGGTGCCGACCAGATTGCCGGCCGGGTCGATGATGACCCGCGTGGGCCATGCTTGCACGCCGTAGCGACGCCAGATCTGATGATCGGCATCGTTGGCCACCGGGTGCTCTATCTCGTAGCGCACCAGGATCCGCTTCAGGTTATCCGTGATTTTCTCGTTGGCGAACTTGGGCGAGTGAACGCCGATCACGACCAGCTCGTCCCGAAAACGCTGCTCCAGCGTCTTGAGGTCGCGAAGGATGTGCATGCAGTTGACGCAGCCATAGGTCCAGAAATCGAGGACCACGACCTTGCCGCGCAGCTGCGCGATGTCGATGGGCCGGGCGACATTCAGCCAGGCCACGGCGCCGGCGAGGGCGGGCGCGGGGATCGGCCCCTCGGGGGCTTCGGCGTCACTCATCGGTCGGCCGCGCGCGTCCAGGCGCGGAGGCGATCGGCGGGCTCGACCGTCTGCGGCCCGTCAAGCCAGGTGTCGACCGGCCACGGCAGGCGCCAGGTCCAGTTGATGTCGTCAACGACTGCCGGCGTGTTGATGCGTTCGGTCCAGCCAAACACGTCTTGCAGCGGAATCAGCGTCAGGCGTGAACCGGACGACAACAACGATTGCAGGATTCCCACACGCTGCTCGTCGGTGCCGCCGTCCTCGGTCGCCGCCAGCGGCTCGATGTCGTGGGTGCCGGTCGTCGCCACCGAGCACTCCGGGAACTCGGCGGGATCGATCGGCGGGTGCCCGGGTCGATCCCAGTGGCGCTCCCAGCGCAGCACCTTCAGGCCCGGCAGGTCGAGCCGGGCCATCGACTCGCGGACGAACGCGGGAATCACCCCGAGGTCTTCGGCGATCAAGGCCGGCGCCGGTGTGCCCGAGCCCAGCACGCCGAGCATGGTTTCTCCGAGGCGAGCCTGGCTGGCTTCGTCGCCCGGCTCGAAGAACGCCGGCAACGCCTTGTCGATGGGCCGGATATACATGCGGTAGAGGCCGACCAGGTGATCGATGCGGAAGCCGTCGTAGAGCGCGGCATAGCGGCGGGCACGTGCGCGCATCCACGCGAAGTCGTTCGCGGCCATCACGTCCCATCGCCACGGCGGCAGGCCCCAGTCCTGCCCAGTCTCGCTGAACGCGTCGGGCGGCACACCGATGGTGGCGTCGAAGCGGAACTCGCCTTGCCGCGCCCACACGTCTGGGCTGTCGGCGGAGTTCATGAACGGCAAGTCACCGAAGATGCGAACCGGCCAGGCCAACCGCTTGGCCTCGGCCCACTGCCCGGCGGCAATCCACTGCAGGTACATCCGGTAGCGAACCTCGAGGTGCAGCTCCTGGCTCGCCGCCGCCACCGCCGCCGGCTCGGCGCGAGCCAGCGGTTCGGGCCACTGGTGCCACGGCCGCTCCTCGTGCCACGCGTGCAGCGCCCGGAACACCGCGTACTCGTCGAGCCACGAGGCCTCGCTCGCGACAAACGCATCGAAGTGCGCCGACCGCGGCGTGCCTCGCGACACCTCCAGGCGGAGGAACCGATCGAAGGCGCGGCGCAGCCAGCGATCCTTGAACCGGCGCACCGGCACGTACTGGATGCGGGGAGAGTGGCGCAGCGCCCGCAATTCCGCGGCGTCGGCGTCGCTGAAGGCCAGCTCGCCGCCGAGGCCGGCAAAATCCACCACCTGGGGCAACGCGATGTAAATCGGATCGAGTGCCATGGCCGACATCGCCGAGTACGGCGAACGCTCGATCGGCGGCATCTCGTTGACCGGGAGGATCTGCAGCACCGACTGCCCCGCCTCGGCCGCCCACCTGGAGAACACCGCCAGGTCCTGGAACTCGCCGATGCCCCAGCTGCGAGAGGACGCGAGGGCGAACAGCGGGACGCTGATCCCACTCTGGCGCCGCATCACGCGGCTCCAGCCGAGGCGCGGCGCAGCACCCGCGCCACGGCCGGCGCAAAAATCGACGGCGCCGGCAGCAGGCTCACCACCAGGTAGGCCTCGCGGGGAAAGTCGAAGAAATATCCAGGATGCACGAGCACATCATCCGTCTCGAGCAGTTCCATCGCGAGCGCATCTTCCGAGCGCACCGCAGGCACCTGCAGCACCGCCGACCACCCGCCTTCGACCGGCAACACGGCCACCGACGGGAAGCCGGCCGCCAGCTGGCGAAGTGTCGCCAGGTTCTCGCGAATGCGCGCCTGGATCTGCGCGCGCACGAGTGCGCCTTGTTCGATCAACGACGGCGCCGCTACCTGCACCGGGGTCGACACCGACAGGTAGGTGTCGGCGACGATCTCGTAAGCCGCCATTGCGGCGTCCACTTTCTCGGCGGGGCCGCCGAAGCCGATCCAGCCCAGCTTCACTTGCGGCAACCCGGCCGACTTCGACAGGCCGCCCAGGCTGAACGTCAGCACGTCGCTCGCCGCCAGCACATGGCTGGCTGCCGGGGCAGGGTCCAGCCCGTAGTCGGCAAACACTTCATCGCCGATCAGCGGACAGTTGTGCTCGCCGGCCAGCGCCGCAAGCGCCGCGAGGTCATCGCGATGGAGAAAGGACCCGGTCGGGTTATTGGGCGACACGATCAGCAACGCCTTGACCCGCGGGGTGATGGCGCGTCGCACCGAATCAAGGTCGATGCGCCAGGTCCCGTGGTACTCGAGATCGTATGGCACCGGCGTAACGGATTCGAGACGCGCCAGGTGTTCGAACAGCGGATAACTGGGACGCGGCACCAGGATCGCGTCCCCGGCATCGCAGAACAACTTGAACAGCAGCGCATACGCTTCGCTGGTGCTCGCGGTCAGCGCCACCCGGTCCGCGGAAATGACGATGCCTCGGCGCCGGAAGTCGGCGGCCACCGCGGCCCGCGCCGGCCACAGGCCCAGCGGCTGAGGGTCGTAGGCCAACCCCTGCGGGCTGGCAAGGTCCGCCAGCAACGACGGGGGATACGCCAGGCCCACGCGCGTCGGGTTCGACTCGGTCAGGTCGGCCACGGCGGTGCCGCGGCGGCGCTTGGCGTCAATCGCGCGGGCGAGCGCGTTCGGTTCGAGGTTGGCCGGAAGGCGCGACGAGGTCATTCAGCGCGTGACCAGCTCCACGCGCTCGATGACGTCCCCTTCGAGAATGCCGTCGACCACGTCCATGCCCGCGAAGACGCTGCCGAACACGGTGTAGATGTGATCGAGCCGCGGCGAGTCAATCGTGTTGACGAAGATTTGCGCGTCGCCGGTATCGCGACCCCGGGTGGAAATGCCGACCGTGCCGCGCGTGTGCAGGCCGACCTCGTCGCGCATGTAGAACGGCTCGCCGCTGTACTCGTTGGCACCGGGACTGCCGCCCTGGATCACGAAGTTCGGCGCAATGCGGTGGAAGGTCAGGCCGTTGTAGTAGCCCTCGCCGGCGCGGCGGGCAATGCGCACGGCCGTCAGCGGCGCCGCATCGACTTCAAGCGACATGTCGAAGAACCCGCGGCCGGCCATGTGGAAACGCAGCGCCTTGCCGCGCAGCGCCGTCACCGCGGCCATGGTCACGCCAGGGCCGGTGAGCGGTTGCGGCGCGGCAACGCGAGGCTGGCCCGTCCACGCAGACAGGATCTCGGCGGCCTTGGCTGCGATCGCCGGATCGAAATCCCGCAGGTAGCCCTCGAGGTGAACCGCCTGCGACGCGTCGCCATATGCCTGCAACCGGTTGAGAATCGCCATCCGCGGATCGCGCGAAGTGTCCTTGTGCTCCTTGGTGATACGGCCCAGGGCGGTGAGGAGCGGCGACGCCGCCTTCGGCGCGTGGGCTTTGTCTTCGAGCGCGCGAACCGCGGTCAGCAACAGCTGGTAGTCGGCGCGCGCCAGCGAGGCAATTGCCGCCGCAGCGGCCTCGGGGCGCTTCTGCTCGGTGAGCGCGCCGAGCGCCGCCTCGCGGACGTTGTCGTTCGGGTCGCCCATCAAGGTGGTGAGGGTCTCGACCGCGCCGAGCGAGCCGGCAGCGCGCGCGGCATACATGCGGACCTGCCAGGTGGGGTGACCGGCAAATCGCGGCAGCGCCGTGCGGGCTTCGTCGGGCTGCGTCCGCGCCAGCGCGACGAGCGCGCGGGCCGGCGCATGCCATTGGCGCGGCGCGGTCGACAGCGTGTTGACGATCGCGCCCAGGTCTGATGAACCTTCGGCCGCCGGGCAGCCGGCGCCCAGCTGATCGATGGCCTGCAAGCGCACGTGCGCATCGGCATCCTTCAGCGCTGCCCGCACCGGCGCGCACGAGGTTTTCTGCAGGTGCCGGCCCCAGCCGCGCAACGCTTCGAGGCGCACGCGCGGTTCCTTGTCGGCCATCCCCTGCTTCAGCAGCACGTCGCGTTCGCTGAGCGCCGCATCGCCAGCTGCGGCGGCGGCGAAGCGCCTCACCTCGGCATCGACGTCCAGCAAGCCGCGTTCGATCACCGATGCGGTCGCCTGGTTGCCGGTCACGAGGGCCGCCATGGCCAGGCGGCGCGTGGCGACCGATCGCGGGTCGGCCGGCGGCCGCTGCGCGGTGGCGGCCCATCGCAGCAGGTCCCAGGTTCGTGTGCCGAGCGGCGGCAGCTTCTTGGCTCGCACCGTGCGCGCCAGTGATTCCAGGCCGCGCGCGGATCCGATCAGCGCCGCGGCATCGACGTCGTTCATCGAGTCCGGCGACGGCAGGCCGGCGATTAGCACGGCCTCGGCCGCCGCCACCTGCTCGGCGGTGTCATACGGCAGCCGGCCCAGCGCCGCGACGATCTCGCCCCACGGCTCCCAGGTGTTCAGCTCGGCATCAATGGCTGCGCGGGCGATGAGCAGCTGCTGCACCTCGACCACTGCGGCGGGCGTGCGGGCCATCTGCGCCAGGGCGTTGGCCGCCTCGGCGCGAATGCCGACACCGTCGGCCAGCGCGGGCGCGATCAGCGGGATCATCACCGGCCGCTCGAGCCGGCCAATGGCGCGGATGGCGGTGCGCCGGCCGTTGCCCTTCAAGCCCTCCATGAGGGGCGCGAGACCCTCTTCGGTGGTGGGACGGGCGTCTTCGGCCTGCAGCATCCGCTCCTGGAGGGACTGGGCCGCCGCCGGTGTGGCGCAACAAAGCAGGACGAGAATAAGGTTCTTCATCGGGTTGTGGTGTGTAGGGGCGGGTCTTCAGACCCGCCCGGAATACTCAAGCATCTGCGTCGTGAGATCGCAAGGATACGAGATCTTGACGTCCGTAATCGCGCCGGAACCGTCGCTCACGGGCTCCGGCTTCGGCATGACGAATCCCGTGTACGACGGCAGCTTCAGGTGATCCACGCGGGCCACCACTTCGTCCCTGAGATCGGGGTCGAAACGCACGCCGTAGGTTTCAAACAACTCGCGGGCCGCCTGGTAGTCGCCCTCCGACTTGATCCGCTGTACCTCGGCCAGCATGCGCGCCACCCCCTGCCGGAACGCGTCCGGATCGTTCACGACGAAGTAGGTCTTGTCGTCGCGCCGCCGCACATCGATCGCGGTGGTATTGGCCAGCAGCCAGTGCACAATCGCCTGCCGGTTGCGCATGTGATCTTCCTCGAGCTGGGCGCCGACGCGCACGCGCCGCAGCTGCACCAGCGCGGTGCGGGCGTACGCTTCGTACTCGGTCCGTACGATCGCCGCTTGCTCGTCGGCGGGGATCAGACCGATGGTCGCCAGGTACGGGTCGGCCACGAAGTACAACGCCACCAGGTCGGCGCGAGATTCTTCGAGCGCTGAATACTGCTCTTTCAGCAAATCCTGCGGCGTCACCTGGATGTGGGCGGCCATGCGGCCCGAGCCGTGACCGAGCACTTCGTGAATCTCGGTCGTCAGCTCGCTCGCAAAGGCGCCCCACCGCTTCGCCCGCTCCACCTCGCCATCGTCCCAGGCGAATTCCTGCCGGAAGCTGTCGGGCATGGACTTCTCGTAGGCTTCGAGCACGTTCGACATCGACACCGACTTGCTGCCGTGCTCTTCGCGAATGCGCTGGTCGTTCGGCAGGTTGACGCCAATCGGGGTGATCGGACCCGAGTCGCCAATCTCGACCACCACCTCGATCGCCATGGCCGACACGCCCTGCACCTTGGGCTTGCGGTACTTGGGATCGATCGGCAGGTGATCCTCGAACCACTTCGCGTGGGCCGCCAGCGCCTGGATCTTCGCGGTCCGCTCGTGGTTGGCGTAGTAGACAATGCCTTCCCAGGCGCCCTTCATGCCGCGGGCGTCCATGTAGACCTCGATGAAGCCGTTCATGGTGTCGACAGCGGTATCGCGATTCTGGACCCACGCAATGTCGAACGCCTCGCGGTCCGAATCCTCGCCGGTCTCGTAGAACGTGATCAGCGCCGTCAGCGCCCTGGCGAGCGCCTCGGGTGCGAACGGCACGGCGTTGCGGAGGTGACCGACAATGCGCCGGATCTCGGCATCGTAGAGGCCACCGACCTTGTAGACCTCTTCGACGAGTACGCCGTTGCGCTTGGCCAGCCGCGCGTTCAACTGGTGCTTCTCGGTAAAGCCCTCGAGGTCGGCCATCGTGACGCCGTCGTAGAGGTTGTTGGCGCTCGAAGCGAGGATGTCCTGGCCACCGCCGGGTGACTTGTTGGTGACCATTGGCTCGAAGTCGGGGTCGAAGAACATCCGCGCGTACCGCTCCACGCGATCGGCAAGGGTCTCCCCGTCGGCGAGCGCGAAATCGGCGCCGTTGCCGGCCGCAATCTGCATCGCCTCGGTAACCCGCGCCCGGTCGAGATTCAGCAGAAACTTGCGCGCGGTCAGGTTGTTATACGGACCGGTGTTGAGCCAGAACAGCTTGGTGTAGCGCGTCAGCTCGGCCAGCGTTTCGGCCGGGATGCCCTGCGAGTGGCGGAGGATACCTTCGAGCAGCGCGCGAATGCCCAGGTTATGACGGTGCCGCTGATCGTAGTAGATGTCGCGACCGGCCAGCGCGGCCTGGTACAAGTGCCAGACCAGGGTCTTTTCCCTGAGCGTCAGCTTGCCGAAACCGTCGGCGTACAGCTGGACGACGGCCGCGTCGTCGATCTGTTCGAGCAAGTAGGGCCGAAGGGCGGCCTCGGGGGCGGCCAGTGGAGTCGCATCGATCGTGGTGTGCATGGCTTAGAGAGGAACGTCGACCTTCTGCCCGTGGCTTGGCACCTCGACGCGCCAGCCGAGCTCGTTGGTGATGCGGGCTCTCAGCGCGTCCTGCGCCGGTGGCTCGCCGTGGACGAGATAGGTCGCCTGTGGCGCCCGTGGCAGCGTGCGCAGCCACCGGATGATTTCATCACCGTCGGCATGCGAGGACATGCCGTTGATCTTGGCGATCTTCGCGCGCACCGGCACTTCCTGGCCGTACATCTTGACGTGGCGCGCACCCTCGATCAGCACGCGGCCGCGGGTGCCGGCGGCCTGGTAGCCGACGAACAAGACCGTGTTGCGCTCGTTGGGCAGGCCATCGAACAAGTGATGCACAACCCGCCCGCCGGTCGCCATGCCGCTCGAGGCGATGATCACGGCCGGCCGGTCGTCCTGCACCAGCGCCTTGGAATCCTGCGCCGAGCTGACCGCGGTGAAGCGTTGCAGGTGGCGGCCCACGAACTCGATGCCGGGGTCGAGCTCGCCGGCATGCGTCTGGTAGTACTCGATGCCCTTGATGGCCATCGGGCTGTCAACGTAGATCGGCATCACCGGCACGCGCTTCTGGTCTTCGAGGCGGAACAGCCAGTACAGCAGCTCTTCGACGCGGCCAATCGCGAAGGCGGGGATGATCAGCTTGCCGCGACGGGCGTAGGTGTCGGCGACAATCCGCGCCAGCGCTTCGCCATCATCCTCGGGAGGATGGATGCGGTCGCCGTAGGTCGACTCGACCAGCAGGACGTCGGCCGCGACACCGGGCGACGGGTCGGGCAGAATCGGCCGGCCGTAGCGGCCGAGGTCGCCGCCGAACAGGATGCCCGCGCCGCTGTTCGTGTTCCGCGTCACGTGCACGTAGGCCGAGCCCAGCAGGTGACCGGCGTTGATGAACTCGGCGTCGATGCCCGGGGCGATCGTGAGCTTCTTCTTGAAGGGCGAGGTCTTCAGCATCGACAGCGCCTCGGCCGCGTCCTCCGCTGTGTAGAGGGGCAGCGCCGGCTGGTGCTTCGAGTAGCCGCGCTTGTTCGCGAACCTGGCGTCTTCTTCCTGGATGTGGGCGGCGTCGGGCAGCATCAGCTTGCACAGGTCGGCGGTGCCGGCCGTGCAGTGGATGGGTCCCTTGAAGCCCTGCCCGACCAGCCGTGGCAGCCAGCCGGTATGGTCGATGTGGGCATGCGTCAGCACCACGGCATCGATTGATTCCGGGGGCACCGGCAGCGGCGCCCAGTTGCGCTGCCGCAGTTCCTTGAGCCCCTGGAACAGGCCGCAGTCGAAGAGAATGCGCTGCCCGTCCACATCGAGCAGGTGCCGTGAGCCGGTGACCGTGCGGGCGGCACCCAGAAACGTCAGCGAAGCCATCGTCGTATCATAGACAGCTCTTGTCGATAAAACACTGCTTGCCTGCAATTCTTCTGCTCGTCTTCGTGTGTCTCGCGGGTCCGCCGGCCTGGGCCAAGGTTCAGCGGCCCGAGGTCACGGCCGTCCGCCTGGGCGAGTCGGACACCATCGTTCTTGACGGGTCGCCAGACGAGGCGATCTGGAAGACGGTGGCGCCGGCCACCAACTTCCTGCAGCGCGATCCCGATAACGGCCAGCCGGCCAGCGAGCGCACCGAGGTGCGGGTCGTTTACGACCAGGACCGCCTGATCCTTGGCGTCATCTGTTTCGACTCGGAACCGGATCGCCTGCTCGGCAACCAGATGCAGCGCGATCAGCCGTTTTCGGCCGACGATCGCTTCATGTGGTCGATCGATCCGTTCCTGGACGGCCGCTCGGGCTACTTCTTCGAGATCAACCCGTCGGGCGCGATGGGCGATGGGCTGATCACCGGTCCCACCGGAGGCGGCTTCGGCGGCGAGATGATCAAGTCGTGGGACGGCATCTGGATCGCGCGGGTGCGCCGCACCAGCATCGGCTGGACCGCCGAGATCGAAATCCCGTTCAAGACCTTGAACTTCGATCCGAACACCGCGACCTGGGGCGCCAATTTCCAGCGCACGGTGAAGCGCAAGAACGAAGAGAGCCTGTGGACCGGCTTCCTGCGCAACGAGGGCCTGACCCGCATGTCGAATGCCGGCCGCGTCAACGGCATCCGCGACATCTCGCAGGGGATCGGCCTCGACCTGAAGCCCTACGGCCTTGGCGCCGCCGGCAACGCGCCGGGACGCGGCACTCCCGACACCAGCAGCGACTTCGACTTTGGCCTCGACGCGTTCTACAACGTCACGCCGGCCCTCAAGGCCAACTTCACGGTGAACACCGACTTCGCGGAAACCGAGGTCGACCAGCGCCGCACCAACCTCACCCGGTTCCCATTGTTCTTTCCGGAGAAGCGCGAGTTCTTCCTCGACGGCTCGAACTTCTTTTCCTTCCCGACCGGCGACCAGAGCCCGTTCTTCAGCCGGCGCATCGGCCTGAACGCGGGTGAACCGCAACCGATCCTCTACGGCGCCAAGCTGACCGGGCAGGTGGGCCGGCAGGACATCGGGTTCCTGCACGTGAGCACCAGCGAAGAGGACTCGCGGCAGGCCGGCGGCCCGCCCACCAGGGGCGAAGACTTCACCGTGGCCCGCGTCAGGCGCCGGGTCGGCAGCCAGTCGAGCATGGGCGTGCTCTACACCCGCCGGGCACCACGCGATTCGCTTGTGGATCCTCGTCACACCCTGGCCGCGGACGTCACCGTGGCGACGCCGAACTTCGTCGGCGGCTCGGTCCTCGATTCCAACCTCTGGTACATCCACACCACCAAACCTGATCGCCTCACGGAAGACGGCGCATTGCCGCCGCCGGGCGGAGGCGATGCCTACGGCTGGAACGTCAGCGTCGACAAGGACCCGTGGGACGCCAGCGTCGGCTTCCAGGAGTACCAGGCGGCCTACGACGCGGCGGTCGGCTTCACCCCGCGCCGCAACTACCGCGCCTGGGACCCGCGCATCGGCTGGTATCCACGGCTCAACCAGCACCCGTGGATCCGTGGCTTCCGCTTCAACGCCAACATGGAGCTGAACCTGTCGCTCGACAACGTGCTCGTCGACCGCAACATCTACCTCACTCCGCTCGACATCGAGTTCCACTCGGGCGACGGCATCGAGTTCGCCGTGTTCCGGCAGACCGAGCAGCTCGACGAAGATTTCGAGATCAGCGACGGCGTGGTGCTGCCGATGGGGCCGCGCTACGAGTGGACGCGTTTCCAGGTCGAAGCGGAATCGGCCCAACGGCGCAAGGTCGCCGTCGGCGCCGAGCTGTCGTTCGGTGACTTCTGGAACGGCAGCCGCCGCGAGATGAACCTGGAACTGACGCTGCGCCCGCGTCCGGGCGTGTTCCTGCAGGCGGCGAGCGAGTACAACGACGTCGACCTGCCCGGGGGATCGTTCACGACCCGGCTCTATCGCCTCGACGCGCGCACGCAGTTTGGGCCGTGGGTCTCACTGACCAACAACATCCAGTACGACTCGGAAAGCAGCGAGATCGGCTGGCAGCTGCGCTTCCGGTGGATCCAGAAGCCGGGCAACGACCTGTTCTTCATCTGGACGCAGAACTGGCTGGACGACACGGCTCGCGGCCTCCAGGCACTCGACCGTCGTGGCGCCGCGAAGATCGTGCGGACGTTCCGCTTCTAGACACCGAGGAAGAAGAGGATGTCCTCTGAGGCTAGAGTACGTTCATGACAGCGGAGATGGCCTTGCCGACCATCTTCAGGATCGCCTCGATCACCGGCAGGATGTCGCCGCGTTCCATGACCGCGGCGGCCGTGACCGGATCGCTGATCAGCAACCACAACGCCATGGCGGCTACCGGCGCCAACAGCAGCGCGCCGATGCTGACCGTGCTGAACAGGCGCTCCCAGAACCGGCTCCTCGGGAGCTCGCGGCGGCGGTCGGTGTTGGGCTTCGTAAACGCCATTTGTCCAATGTGGTGTCCGGCTTTAGCCGGACCTTCCACAACCGTATAGCCAAGTCCGTACCAAGTTGCCTCGATCCTGTAAACAGTTCAGAACATACGTGTTACAGGAACTTGCCGATTCGGGCCTTCGCTGAAAGTGTCCGCTTGTGGGACTGAAGTATCCTGATTCGCATGTATGCCATGGTCATCGTCCGCTACCGCCGCCCGATTGAAGAAGTGCTGGTCCACCAAGAAGCTCACCGCGCGTTCCAGCGAAAACTGAAAGACGAGGGCACCATTCTGGCCGCCGGCCCGCACGAACCCCGCTTCGGCGGCATGTTCCTGGTGCGCGTGCCCGACGAGAGTCCGCAGCAAGCGCTCGACGCGATCCGCGACGCCGACCCGTACTACCAGGCCGGCGTGGCGCAGTACGAACTGCTGCAGTGGAACGTGGTGATCGGGAAGGAATCGCTCGACAAGATCTGAACACGAAGGACACGAAGACCACGAAGCATTTCAATCAAATGCCTTCGTGATCTTCGTGAGCTTCGTGTTACTTATCTTTCCGCTGCCGGATCCACTCACCCAGCGCCCACGACGCGACCATCAGGGCGATCACGCCGAACAGGGCGATCAGGATGGGCCGGCTGGCCATCAGGCCTGGCCGGCCGGCAAGCGGACCGCCGACTGCGGCCTCCTCGGGCCGGTCAGCTCGCTGACGATCATGCCGGTGACGAACACCACGACGGCGCCGATCAGGTTGTGCCACAGGAACGCGATGGTCGTGTTCACGGTCACGTAGCCGACTACGCTCATGCCGGTGATCAGGCCCACGAACGCGCCGGTCGAGTTGGCGCGCTTCCAGCCAATCGCCAGCAGGAACACCCCCAGGATCGATCCGTAGAAGAAGGATCCGAACCGGTTGACCACTTCGATCAGCGAGCCCAGCTCCGACGCCCAGATCGCGACGATCGACGCAAACACGGCCCAGAACAGCGTCGCCAGCTTCGACACCCACAGCAGGTGCTTCTGGTCGCCGTCATCCCTGACCCATCGGCGATAGAAATCGATCACGGTCGACGTCGACAGCGCCGACAGTTCGCCGGCCACCGTGGACATGGCCGCCGCGAAGATCGCCGCCATCAACAGGCCGATCAGGCCCATCGGCAAGTGGTTGACGACAAACGTAGGGAACACGTAGTTGATGTCGTTGTAGGACGAATCGCCCGACACCTCTTTCACGAGCGCCACCGCCTCGGCCCGCACGCTCAGTACGCGCTGCTCTTCGGCATTGAACGCGGCGGCTTGCGCGGTCTTCGCCGCGGCATCGCCCGAACGTTGCGCGGCGGCCAGCTGCTCGGCTGCGGCCTTCCGTGCCGACACCGCCTCGTCGAACTTCTGCTCAATGGCCACATACTCGCCGGCCCGCGCGCTGGCGCGCACCTGCTGGTCGTGGGCGCGGTTGAACAGCATGGGCGGCGGCGTGAACACGTAGAACAGGAACATGAACACGCCGATGATCATCACCAGCGCCTGGAGCGGAATCTTCCAGTAGGCGCTCATGAACAGCGACGTGCGCGCATCGTCGATCGACTTGGCTGTCAGGTAGCGCTGCACCTGGCTCTGGTCGGTGCCGAAGTACGACAGGAACAGGAACAGGGCGCCGATCGTGCCGGTCCAGAAGGTGTAGCGCGCGCTGGGATCGGTCGAGAAGTCAAAGACCTGGAGGCGGCCGGTCGTGCCGGCAATGTGCAGGGCCTCGCCAACGCTGACGTTGTCGGGCAGGCCGAACATGAGGGCGATGCACGCGGCGGTCAACCCGAACACGATCAGGTACATCTGCTTGACGTCGGTCCAGGCCACGGCCTGGACGCCGCCCAGCATGGTGTAGACCGCGGTCGGCAGCGCCAGCAACAAACAGGTGGTCGTGACGTCGAGGCCGAGCATCACCGACAACACCACCGCCGGGGCCGAAATCACGGCGCCGGTCGCCATGCCGCGCGAAAACAGGAACAGCAGCGCGGTAAACGAGCGGGTCTTGGCGTCGAAGCGGCGCTCCAGGAACTCGTAGGCGGTGAAGATGCGCGCGTGGTGGAAGAACGGTACGAACGTCACCGCGATGATGATCATCGCGATCGGCAGCGCGTAATACTGCTGCAGCAGCCCCATGCCCACGGCATAGCCCTGCCCGGTCGTGCCGATCATCGTGATGGCCGACAACTGTGTCGCCATCACCGACAGCCCTACCGCCCACCACGGCAGGCTGCGGCTGGCCAGGAAATATCCCTCGATCTCGTTGGTGTTCTTGCTGAGACGAATGCCGTCCCAGACGATCCACGAGAGGTAGACGGCGATGATCGACCAGTCGAGCGCAGACATCAGCTGGTGAACGCGTACTGGAAGATGTAGAGCGCGGCCAGCGTGACCGCCCACACAACGGTGACCTTGATGTAGGTGCGGCCCATTGCCGTCATAGCTCTTTCACCCGTGCCTTGAGGTTGGCGTCGGCGCGATCGAGGGACTCGCGCCGCAGCATCCAGCTTTCACGATCGCTCTCCAGCAACCGGCGCGACACGCCGATGGCGCGGCCGGTCTCGTCGGGCGCTGGCCCGCCGTAGGTCGTGCGCACGCTCACGAAGTGCGCGGGGCTCAACACCTTCTGCAGGTCGGCCTCAGAATACTCCAGCGGCCGGCCCAGAATGGCGCTCGACGCGCTCCGCAGGGCGGCCGACAGCGAGACGGCCGGGTCCTCGGTGAAGGCCTTGAGCAACAACGCAGCAATGGCGTGCGCCGAGCGGAACGGCAGGTCGTGATCGCGCACCAGGGTATCGGCCAGCTCGGTCATGGTCGTGCCGCCGTGCGAGGCGCGCGACGCCAGGTGTTCGACGTTGAAGTCGGCCAGCTTCATGGCGGCCGCCACCAGCGTCACCATGCGGATCGCATCGCCGAACATCGACGCCACCAGCGGCTGCAAGTCGTCTTCGGTATCGACGATGTCGCCGAAGGGGGTGTTGTGGACGGTGGTGGTGATGGCCTGCGCCTGCCCGACGGCCTTGCTGCCAATGGCGCGCGCGTGCTCCAGCGCCACGGGATTGCGCTTCTGCGGCATGATGCTGCTGCCCTGCACGAAGCCGTCGCTGAGACGCAGGTAGCCAAACTCCATCGTGCACCACAGCAGGAAGTCCTGGATCACGCGGCCGAGGCCGACGATCAGGATGCTGGTGGCCGAGACGCTCTCGAGCAGGTAGTCGACGGTCGCGATGCTGCCGTAAGTGTTGCAGGTCGGCCCGCTGAAGCCCAGCAGTTCGCTGGTGCGATTGCGATCGATCGGGAAGCCGGTGCCGGTAATGGCGCAGGCGCCGAGCGGATTGCGATTGGTCGACTCGAACGCGGCCGCCAGGCGGGTGGTGTCGCGCTCGAGCTGCTCGATTACCGCCAGCAGGTAGTGGGCAATCGTCGAGGGCTGCGCCGGCTGGGTGTGGGTATGCGCGCCGTAGACCGTGTGCCGGTGCCGCTCGGCCAGCACCAGCAGGGCGCCACGCAGCTCGAGGGTGGCCGACGCCAGCGCGGCGATGAACTCCCGCTGCCGAATGCGGTACATCGTCATGTCGATGTCGTTGCGGCTGCGCGCGGTGTGCAGCCGGCCGGCGACGTCCTCGTCACACGCCTGCTTGATCAGGCGCTCGATGTAGAAGAACAGGTCTTCGTAGGTGCCGTCGTAGAGCACCTGCCGGACGCTGTCGACCGAAATACCGTCGAGCGCGGCGCGCAGCGTGCGGGCGTCAGCTTTGGTGATGATGCCCTGGTCGGCCAGCATCACCAGGTGGGCGTAGTTGATCGACATCAAGGGCGTGAGCAGCAGTTCCTTGGCGTCTTCGAAGTTCTCGTTGAGTACGCTTGCGACGTACTCGGGGGCGAATCTCATTACTAGCAGTATATTGCGGGTCATGAAGCCACGACCCTTCTCCGGCGCGCTGTTCCTGGTGCTGGCCCTGGCCGCAGCCGGCAGCGGCACAACCTCGGCCCAGGGGCCGGTCGCCAGCCTGCAGGTCGCCGGACTCAGCCAGCCGGTGGAGATCCTGCGCGATCGCTGGGGCATCAATCACATCTACGCCAGGAACGAGGCCGACCTGTTCTTCGCCCAGGGGTATGCCGCGGCCAGGGACCGGCTGTTCCAGTTCGAGATGTGGCGCCGGCAGGCCACCGGCACGGTGGCCGAGATCCTCGGGCCGCGCGAGACGCGACGCGACCAGGGCGCCCGGCTGCACATGTTTCGCGGCAACCTGGATGACGAGCTGAACCGGTATCACCCCCGCGGCAAGGCGATCGTCGAAGCCTACGTGCTGGGCGTGAATGCCTACATTGCCGAGACGCGGGCGAACCCGGCGCTGCTGCCGCTGGAGTTCAAGATGCTGGGCATCACGCCGGGGGCATGGACGCCTGCCGTGGTCATTTCGCGGCACCAGGCGCTGGCCTCGAACGCCGGCGAAGAGGTGCGCTCCATGCGCACCATCAAGACCGTGGGCATCGACCGGGCGCGCGAGCTGCTCTACTTCCAGGGCGGCGAACCGCGCTTCGAACTCGATCCCGCGATCGATCCGAAGACGTTCCCGGACGACGTGCTGGAGCTTTATAACGCGTTCCGGGCCGGCATCCAGTTCCGGCGCGAGGATGTGCTGCCCGAGTTCCGCGGACCGGCGGTCGTGGCACGCGGCCCCCAGGGCGAGCCGGCACTGGAGCCGGCGGTGGATCCGGCCGGCCCCCGATCGCTCGACGCCGACGCGCGCGACATCGGGTCGAACAATTGGGTGGTCTCGGGTTCGCGCACGTTCAGCACGAAGCCCATCCTCGCCAACGATCCCCACCGCGTCGTCGGCGCACCGTCACTGCGCTACTGGGTGCACCTGGTGGCTCCGGGGTGGAACGTGATCGGCGGCGGCGAGCCCGTGCTGCCTGGAGTGTCGATTGGCCACAACGAGCATGGCGCGTGGGGCCTGACCATTTTCGGGCAGGACGCGGAAGACCTGTATGTCTACGACGTCAACCCGGCCAACGCGAACGAGTACCGCTACCTGGGTGACTGGGAAGCGATGCGGGTGATCGCCGACACCATTCCCGTCAAGGGCGCGAAGCCGGCGCGGATTGAGCTGAAGTACACGCGTCACGGTCCGGTGATTTTCGAGGACCGTCGCAATCGCAAGGCGTACGCTCTGCGCGCGGGCTGGATGGAGCCGGGTGGCGCGCCCTACCTCGCCAGCCTGCGGATGAACCAGGCGACCACCTGGGCCGAGTTCCGCGAAGCCTGCACCTTCAGCCGCATGCCGTCCGAGAACATGGTGTGGGTCGATCGCAGCGGCACCATCGGGTGGCAGGCCGCCGGCATCCAGCCCATCCGCCGTAACTGGGGCGGGCTGCTGCCGGTGCCCGGCGACGGGCGTTTCGAGTGGGATGGCTACCTGCCGATCGCCGAGCTGCCGTCGGAGACCAACCCGGCGCGCGGCTTCATTGCCACCGCCAACAACTACCTGCTACCCGACAACTATCCTCTCAAGGACCTGCTGCACGTGACCAACTGGGCCGACGCGTTCCGGGCCTCGCGCATCAACGAGGTGCTTGGCTCGGGCCGCGTGTTCAGCGTGGCCGAGATGACGCGGCTGCAGAACGACGACCTGTCGGTGGTCGCCAGGGCGCTGACCCCGCTTCTGCGCGGTGTGGCGATGAGCGGCGCCGCGAGCGTCAAGGCCCGCGACCTGCTGGCCACCTGGGACTTCGTCCTCGACCGCGACTCGGTGCCGGCCGGCGTGTATGCCATGTGGCAGCGGCGCGTCCTCGCCAACGCCCGCGATGTGATCGTGCCCGAAGCGCTGCGCCAGGCGGGGCTGGGGCAAGTGTCCACCAAGCGCCTGATCGACTTCCTGCACGCACCCGACGGGCGGTTCGGCGCCGACCCGATTGCGGGACGGGATGCGCTGCTGGCCCGAAGCCTGGACGAGGCCGTGACGGAGCTGACGAAGCGGTTCGGTCCAGAGATGCAGGCGTGGCGGTACGGCCAGGAGCGCTATCACCACGCATGGCTGCGGCATCCGCTGTCGTCGGTCGTCAACGACGCCACGCGTGGGCGGCTCGAAGCCGGTCCGCTGCCCAGGGGCGGTGACGGCATGACGGTCAGCGCGACCGGTAACAGCGATAACCAGGCGGCCGGCGGATCGCTCAAGATCATCGCTGATACGGACGACTGGGACAACTCCGTCGGTATCAATACGCCGGGCCAGTCGGGCGATCCCGACAGCCCGCATTACCGCGATCTGTTTGAGTTGTGGGCACAGGGCAAGTACTTCCCCCTCGCCTTCTCGCGCGCCAAGGTGGAGTCAGTAACCAAGGACGTCACGCGGCTCGCGCCGGCGGCGCCAACCACGCCACGCTAGACGCCGTAGCGCTCGGTGAGAATGCCGAGATGATGCTGGGCGTGCCCGGGGATGATCCAGCAGATGGCCCGGCACGTGACCGGCGAGTCATTGGCGACACCGGCATTGGAAATGGCGGAGTCGTCGAGCGACTCGATCAAGGAGATGGTGGAGCGCCGGACGGCGATCAGCTCGTCGACCACGTCGGCCAGCCGCCGCTTTCCGTGAGGCGCGACCGCGGCCCACGCGTTCTCGTCGAAGCCGGCCAGCGGCGTCTGGTCGGCGCGGGCAATGCGAAGCATCCGGTAGGCGAAGACCCGCTCGGTATCGGCCATGTGGCCGAGCAACTCCTTCACGCTCCACTTGCCCTCGGCATAGCGGAAATCGCCTGTGGCCTCAGGCAGCCCGCGGAGCTTCTCGAATACGGCAATCTGGTCTCTGAGCAGCGCAAGCGGGTCGTTGACCTTGCCGACGTAGCCGGCGTAAAAGGGATTGAACTCTGACTGAGCGGGACGGGCGATGGTCATGGTGACGGGCTCCGGGAGATCAGGAATCAGGGATCAGGGTTTTCGACAGCGCTTCCAGGGTTTGGACGCCGTGGACGTCTGAAGGTAACTGCGGCACCCGCACCCTCGGGTACTTCACGAAGCGGCGGTCGATTTCGTCCAGGTAGATCACTTCCTGCGCGTGGCGCGACTGCAGGAACGGATCGGGGCTGGTCGCGGGCAGGATGCGGTTGACGACCAGGCCGCCAATGGTGACGCCGGCCTCGTGCAACTGCTCAATCGCGCGCGCCGTCTCTTCGATGGGCAGACGCTCGGCCACCAGCACCAGGATGAAGGCGCTGATCCGCGGGCTGAGCAGCCGGGCGCGGAACTCGCGCAACCCGTCGAGGCGGGCGGTCAGCGACATCATTACCGGGTCGGTCTTGTCGTCCTGCTCGATGCCGAGCATGGCCTGCCGCGAGCGCGACAGGGCGCGAATCCACGCCTCCATCAACTCGGGCATGCGGATCAGGCGCAACGTGTGGCCGGTCGGCGCAGTGTCGAAGATGACCAGGTCGAATCGCTCGTCCTCGCCACGAATCAGCCCGCCCATGCGATCGAACAGCGCCATCTCTTCGGCTCCGGGCATGCTGGCCGCGAGATCGATCTGCCTGTTGGCCTCCTTCAGGATGTGATGGCCGAACAAGCCCTGGATGTTTTCTTTGACGTTCGCGACGTAGCGCTGCGATTCGACGGCGCCGTCGATCTCGAGGCCCCACAGATTCGGCAGCAACTCCACCGGTTCGGGGCCAATCTCACGCTCGAAGATGTCGGAGGTCGAGTGTGCCGGGTCGGTCGACACCAGCAGCACGCGCTTGCCGGCGTGACTGGCCGCCAACGCCGTCGCCGACGCGCTGGTCGTCTTGCCAACGCCGCCCTTGCCGCCAAAGAAGAGGACTTTCTTGTCGAGCAGACGCCCCATCTGACTCATGCGAGCAGGCTCCCGACGGGGAGGCACAACCGCGACGGGGAAAGGCCAATCTGAGTCATCGGTGTCATCTGCGGCCCTGGGTGTTCGGCGACATCGGTGTCAGCAGCAGGGAAGATTGCCGAGCGGCGAGCGGTCCATGCCCATGCGCTTGTGCCAGACGTGAAACTGCTCGAGCAGGTAGGGATAGACGTCGAGCAGGTACAACGTCGCAGGATTCGGGAGACCGACCACCTCCATGTAGCACAGCAGCAGGAACATGTCGTTCAGTTCCGCGGCCTGCATCCGCAGCTCGCGCTCGTAGGCGCCATAGGCGGCGCCATGGAAGAAGTCGGCGATGTTCTGGCGAATCGACACTCGTCGATTCTAGCTCTTACATGTTCAGCCAGTAAGAGAACTTGATCAGGAACACGTTGCGGCTGGGGGCCGAGAACACGCCCTCGAAGTCGCGGCCGAAGCGGAAGTCGCCGTAGTCCTGCGACTCGGACTTGCCCTGCTGCCACACCAGGAACAACGCCGAGCCCGGCTTGTACTCCCACCGCAGCACGTTGGTCGTGCGGAACGATCGGATGTTGAAATCGGGGCTGCCGTCGTAGTTGAGCGGGCGATAACGGTCCTCGTAGTTCGCGGCACGGCCGTCGACCAGCTCCTTGAAGCCGGAGTACTGCCCCGCCGACACGAACGGTTCGGCGTAGACCTGCAGCGACAGGTTCGGCGTCATCGTGTAGTTGAAGCGGGTGTTGAACGACACCGTCTTCTGGTCGATGCGCCCAAACACGTAGCGCTTGCCGCCGCTCTCGAGGTCTTCGTTCTCGACCCATTGCGACTCGTCCTTGTTGATGCTGTAGCGGACGCCCATGTTGAGCGACATGGACGACGAAGCGCGCCAGTTGAAGCCGGGACTGAAGCCGTGCCGCACCGAGTTGAAGCGGTCGCCGCCGTGATCGCCGTTGTAGTAGAACGACAGGCTCTTGCGGTTGTCGGTGTTGGCGTAATACCAGAGGCTCTTGCCCGGATTGCCGAGCACCCCAGGCCCGCCGCGCGTCGTGCGGTCGCGAAACGGCGCGGCGTCGACGTTGAGGCCGCCGCCGATGCTGAAGTAGTTGGTGAAGGTCCAGTGCGAGTTGACGTTGGCGCCAGAGTACATCCGGTCGCCGCCGAAGTTCCACCCGGCGTACTGGTTGATGTTGAAGTTGCGCGTCCGCACGTACTTGCCGGGGGTGAAGTTGCGCCACTGGAACCAGTTGCTCATGTTGCGCTCGTCGGCGCGGCGCATGAAGCCCAGGTCGTTGCTGTCGAAGCCCGGGCTCTTGTAGCCCAGGTAGCTGTTGAAGCGGGTGCGCTCGCCTGAGATCTTTCCGAACGAGATCGACCCGGCATGGCCGCGTAGCGACGTCGCCGTGGGGTCGAGCTCCACGTAGTCGGCGTCGGGACGCTGGAAGCTATGAACGGTACCCTCCTGCAGCCGGGTGATCGCCTCTTCGTTGCCCTGGATATGGCTGCCGGCCCAAAAGCCGGTAAGGTTGTACATCGGCGAGAAGCGGATGTCGTAGTCGACGCCTCCGGTCCATGCGTTCTTGGAGAGGAACGAGACCGACTCGTCCAGCTGCCGGTTGGTCGAGGTTGTCATGAAGCCAATCGACGACTGGTTGCGGAACTCCTTTCGCGCCCGCAGCACGGTGTAGCTGGTCAGCGGCTCCACGGTCTGGTCGCGCCGGCCGATCGAGTTGAGGCCGGCAATCTCGGCGTCTTCACGGGCGGTGACGGCGGTCAACGCGCCGAGCGAGAAACCGGCCAGGCGCCCGGTCAGCTTGGCGGCGCCGATGATGGTCGCCGAATCGGGCGCCTTCGAGAACTCGTCGTCGCCCGTGTCAGCCGACCCCTGCGGCGCGCGGCCAATGCGGCGCGAGTAGAAGAGGCCCGTGCAGTTGCCATCGTTGCAGTCCATGTTGAACCGGAACGTGCCGGAGCCTTCGACGAAGAACGGGCGGCGCTCCGGGAAGAAGGTTTCAAAGGCGTCAAGGTTGACGACGGCGGGATCGGCTTCGACCTGGCCGAAGTCGGGGTTGGCGGTCGCCGTCAGCGTCAGGCCGGGCGTGACGGCGTACTTCATGTCGAGGCCGAACGTGGCACCGGGATCGTTGGCGGGGTTGAGCGGGTCGCCGGCATCCACGGGTTGCGTGTCGAGCTTGGCAACGCTGTACGGGACCAACTCGAACTTCTTCGGCGTGCCCGACATCTTCAGGCCGCGCATCTCGCCGAACTGCGAGACGAAGCCGTTGGCGTTGCGCGACAGCAACGGCCAGCTCGAGGTTTCGGCCAGCCGGCCAATCTCGCGGATCACCGCAAAGCCGACCGCGCTGCCCGACAGCGTGTTGAAACGCAGTTGCGAGAACGGAATGCGGAACTCGGCGCTCCAACCGGCGGTGTCCTGCACCACTTCCACGTCCCAGACGGCGTCCCAGCTGTCGTCGCTCTGGCCGTCGTTGAAGTAGTAGCGATCGGTCTTCACGCCCACCGGGTTCACGCCGAACTCGTAACCCGATCGCTTGTCGAAGTACGAGTCGATGACGATGCGGATCCAGTCGGACGGCGACCGCTGATCACGGCGGGTGAGAATGCCGACCAGCCGGCTCGCGTCGGTGTCGAACGCGCGAACGGCGACGTAGACGGCATTGGCGTCGTAGGCCACGCGCGCTTCCGTGCGCATGGTCGCCGCCTGGCCCTCGGCCGGATCGCGCTGCACGAACTCGTTGATGACCGGCGCCTGTTGCCAGATCTCTTCGTTCAGCTTGCCGTCGACAAGGATGGGGCCATTGGCGGGTATGGCAATCGCCTCGATCGCCACGGTGGCGACCCGGCGTTCGTTCGACGCGCCGGCAAGAATCGGGAAGAGCAGGACAACAACGGCGAGCGCGCCGGCACGCATCAATGGCATAACCACGTTGAATAGACGGAGATTGGTCTGGAAAGGTTGGGACCAAGAGGGTCCGGTCGCAGACAGGCAGCGGCAAACTGCCTGAAATGCGCCCGAATCAGTTCGTTTCTGCTGTTTGAGTAACCGTTACTGACCCATCCACGCTGCCATGCGCGCCTTCTGCTCGGCAGTGGCGGTCGGCGAGGGCTCGAGGCGCCAGGCGCGGCCCGGGTCGGCGCCCAGGGTCAGGTCGAGCCGCATCAGCTTGTCGCGGCGTGCCACGAGCACCGCGATCTTGTCGCCGGGCTTGTACTGATCGAGCCGCGCCGCCAGGCCATCGGCCCGCACGCGCACATCATCAATCGCCAGGATCTCATCGTCGACGTTCAGGCCGGCGTCGATCGCCGGCGTGCCGCGGCGGACCGAGGACACCACCAGCCGGCCGGCGTCGTTGCGCGTGCCGCCGCCAATGAAGGCGCGGGCGCTGCTGGTGTCAACGGGGCGGAAGCGGAGCCCGAAGTAGTCGAGCGCCTCGGTGTAGTCGAGTTCGTCGGTCGATTCGGCCGCTTTGGCGAACCAGCCCTTCAGGTCCGTACCGGCCGCCTCGCTCATCACCTGGTAGAACTGGTCCGGCGTGAATCCCTTGTCGCCCGAGTAGCGCTGCATGGCCCACTGCATGCCGGTATCGAGGGTGCGTGCGGCATTGCTCGACTTGCGGATCTTGGCATCGAGCAGGAACGCGATGACGGCGCCCTTGGGGTAGTAGTTGACGCTGGTGTTGGCGGTGTTCTCGTCAGGGCGGTACTGCTTGATCCAGGTGTCGTACGACGCCATGTTGACCGGCGAGACCAGCCGGCCGGGCGTGGTTTGCACGGCCTCGATCGAGTCCGAGATGCCGTCGAGAAACTCCTGGGCGGTCGCAATGCCGGCCCGCCGCGGCAGGACCTCCGCGTAGTAGTCGGTGAAACCCTCGGCCACCCACAGCGCCTTCACGTAGTTTTCATTCTCGTAGTCGAACGGGCCGAGCTCGATCGGGCGCAGGCGCTTCACGTTCCAGGCGTGGAAGAACTCGTGGGCCACCAGTCCGAGCCAGCCCATGTAGGCGCGGTGGGTGCGCGTGGTGTAGCGGCCCGACATGGTCAGGAAGCTGTTCTTGTGCTCGAGCCCGCCGCCGGTTTCGACCACCATATTCAGGAAGTAGTAGTGCGGGTATGGCAACGGGCCCATCACGTTGCGGCCCGCCTCGACGATCTTCTTTACGTCGGCGGCGGCGCGGTCGGCGTCGAAGAGCGACGGATCGCCCTCGAGCACGAGCGCGTGCTTCTTGCCGTCTACGGTGAACTCGCGGACAACCGGGTTGCCGATGATGATCGGGCTGTCGATCAGCGTATCGAAGTCCTCGGCGCGAAAGGTGTTGGCGGCGCCGGCCACGGCCGTCAACGGCGTCTGCACGCCCGTCCAGGCCGCCGGCAGTTCGACCTTCACCTCGTGGGGGCGGGTCGCGCGCTCGGGCAGGGTCAGGAAGGTCGGCGCGCCGTTCAGCATGGCGAAGCCGGCTTCGACCCAGTTGTTGCGCACGGTCATCTCGCGGCTGTAGACCTTGTAGCGCAGCGTGATGGTGCGCGCGCCGCCCGTCGTGATCTTCCAGCGGTTCTTGAGCGACTTCTCCACCGCCAGCGGCGAAGTGCCATTGGTCGCGGTCACCGCTTCGACGTGCCGTGCGTACTCGCGAATCAGGTACGAGCCCGGCGTCCACGTGGCCATGTAGACCTCGACATCGGGCCGGCCGGCGGTGGGAATGCTCGCTTCCACCTCGAGATAGTGCGTGTGCGGCGCGGGAAAGCGCAGCGTGTAGCGAATCGGCTCCAGGGCCTGCGCGCTGAGCGACGCAGACGTGGTCAGGGCGAGCAGGCAAGCCGTCGCGAGGGCAGCAAGGGTCGTGCGCTTCATGGCTGACTATTCTACGTTGGCCCAAGCCCCAGGCCCCAAGCCCCAAGCCTGTAGAATCATCCTGTGCGCTGGACCGACCATAAGACGGTAGGGCTGCAGTATGGCCTGACCGCCCTGTTCTTCCTGTTGGTCGGGTTCCTCCTGATGATCCTGATGCGGTGGCAACTGGCGTGGCCGGGCCAGCCGCTGCCGGCGTGGCTGGTGCCGATGCTGGGCGAAACCAATGCGCCCGGCGGCATCATGCTGCCCGAGTTCTACAACCAGCTCGTCGCCATGCACGGTTCGGTGATGGTGTTTCTCGCCGTCGTGCCCCTGGCGGCCTCGGCGTTCGGCACCTATTTCGTCCCGCTGCAGATCGGCGCCAACGCCATGGCATTTCCGCGGCTGGGGGCGCTCGGTTACTGGCTGTATCTCGCCGGCGGCCTGGTGATGCTGGCGAGCTTCTTCGTCGAGGGCGGCGCGGCGAACTCCGGCTGGACGTCGTACGTGCCGCTGGCGGTGATCGCCACGCCCGGGCAGAACTACTGGCTCGCCGGCATCATCCTGATCGGCATGTCGTCGATGCTCGGCGCCATCAACACGCTGGTGACCATCGTGCAAGGGCGCGCGCCGGGCATGACCTGGATGAAGCTCCCCTTTTTCGTCTGGTCACAGCTGGTGACGGCGCTGCTGTTGCTGCTGGCGTTCCCGGCGCTGCAGGCGGCGGCCATCCTGCAGCTGATGGACCGCGTCGCCGGCACCAGTTTCTTCATGCCGACCGGCCTGGTAATCGGCGGTGTGCCGCTCGAGGGCGTGATGGGCGGCGGCAATCCGCTGTTGTGGCAACACCTGTTCTGGTTCCTCGCGCATCCAGAGGTTTATGTCCTGATCCTCCCCGCCATGGGCATCGTCGCCGAGGTGATCACGGTGAATGCGCGGCGGCCGCTGTGGGGCTACGGCCTGATGGTCGGCGCGGTGGTGTTCATGGGCGGCATGTCGATGGTGGTGTGGGCCCATCACATGTTCCTGAGCGGCATGGGCACCTCGCTCGGGACGTTCTTCCAGGTGACGACGATGATCATCTCGATCCCGTCGGTGATCCTGATCACATCGCTGGTGATGTCGCTGTGGGGCGGGTCGATTCGCTTCACCACGCCCATGCTGTTCGCGCTGGCGTTCCTGCCGATGTTCGGCATCGGCGGCCTCACGGGCCTGCCGCTCGGACTCGCGGCCAGCGACGTCACGCTGCACGACACCTACTACGTGGTCGCGCATTTCCACTACCTGGTCGCGCCAGGCACGGTGTTCGCGCTGTTCGCGGGCATCTATCATTGGTTCCCGCGCATCACCGGCCGCATGCTCGACGAGCGGCTCGGCAAGGTTCATTTCTGGGGATCGCTGGTGTGCATGAACCTGATCTTCATGCCGATGTTCGCGGTCGGCCTGATGGGCGTGAACCGCCGGCTGTATGACGCCGGCGCCAGCTACGCGCTGGCGCAGCCGACGTTGCCGTGGCAGGCGCACATGACCTACGCAGCGGTTCTGCTGGGCCTGTTCCAGCTGCCGTTCCTATGGAACCTCGCAGTTTCTACGTACAAAAATGGTGGATTGGGGCCAGGCCCCCAGAATCACCATTTCAACCCTTGGGGCGCGAAAACGCTGGAATGGGCCGGAAACAGTGAGTCTGCCGGAGACAATGGTGATTCTGGGGGCCTGGCCCCAATCATCCATTCGGGAGTTCGGGGCGATACGGGGACGACGGTCGGGCGGCTCGGGTGGTGGCTGTTTCTGGCTTCGTCCACCATGTTTTTCGGGTCGCTGTTCTCGTCGTACATCATGCTGCGCGCGGGCTCGCTCGAGTGGCCCGAGCCGTTTGCGATCTATCCCTGGCTCGAGACGGCGTTGTTGCTTGGCGCGGCAGCGGCCTTCGGCGACACCCGCATCCGCCTGATCAGCGCCCACGCACTGGGCCTCGCCTTCGTCGGCGTCAAGCTGATGAGCGACCTGGTCATGATTCGCAACGGCCTGATCCCGTCGGCGAGCCTGCAGCTGGCGTGCTGGTTCACGCTTGGCGCAGTGCATGCGGTTTATGTCCTTGGCGGGGCGCTCTACACCGGGTGGATCGCTGGACCGGGAGCCGGCCTGCGAGACGACGATCACGCGCGCTGGCAGGGGCGCCTCGAAGTCACCCACCGCTACTGGATCTTCATGGCGCTGCTGTGGCTCCTGCTGGTCGGCGGGTTCTATGTGGTGTAACCGATCGTGAGCTGCCCACTGTGCGGACCCTCTGAAAGCGCCGCTATCGCCGCCGGCGTCCGGGCCGGCGTGGGCACGCTGATCCTCGTCACCGCCGTGGTCGTGCTCGCGCTTGCCCGCTTCGCCTGGCGGCTGTGGGCGCTGCGCGAGAGGAACCCATGATCGAGCGCTGGCTGCCGGCGGCCGCCTCGGAACATGCCGCGATGCTGGATGCCGTGCTGCTCGGCGTCCACTGGCACATGCTCCTGATCTTTGCCGGCTGGCTGGCGCTGTTCGTGATCATCCTGATCAGGTTCCGCAGCGGCGCCAACCCGGAAGCGCGGCAGGCGGGCGTCCGCGGCTGGTGGCCATTTGTCGCCATCGGTCTCGTCATCGTCGGTGACGTGCTCATTCTCACCACCCAGGCCTTGCCGGCCTGGTCGGCCCGCGTCGCTCCGCCACCGGCAACGGCGACTCCCATCGAGGTGCGCGTCACCGCGGAGCAGTTTGCCTGGAACATCCACTATCCCGGACCCGACGGTGTCTTCGGCCGCACCGACAACTCGCTGATCAGCGCCTCGAACCCCGTCGGCATTGATCGTGACGATGCCGCCGCCAAGGACGATATCGGGTTGCTCAACATCCTCACGCTGCCGGTGAACCGCGTGGTGGTGATTCAGCTAGGCAGCCGCGACATGGTGCACAGCTTCACGCTGAACGAAATGCGGGTGAAGCAGGACGCGGTGCCCGGCATGACCACGCGCACGTGGTTCACGCCAACGATGACCGGTGATTGGGAGATTGCCTGCTCGCAGTTGTGCGGGCTGGGGCACTACCGCATGCGCGGCGAGCTCCATGTCGTCACGGCTGAGGCGTGGGAGGCGTGGATGCAGGACGAGCAGGAGCGATTGGCGAGGTGAGGGTCCGGCTAAAGCCGGACGCCACATTGCCGGATTCTACTTCTGTATCGGTTCGCCTCGCGAGACCCACTCGTCCCAGCCGCCCTTGAGCGCCTTGGCGCCAGGAATGCCCTTGGCAGCCAGGTCCACGGCTGCCCGCGCCGCGGTCATCTCGTTGGCGCAGGCGCAGTAGGCGACGATGGTCCGCTTCTCGCCGGCGAACTGCGCACCCTTCGACAGGATCTGCGTGAAGTCGATGTTGATCGCGCCGGGAATGCGGCCCTTCGCAAACGCCCCGGGCTCGCGGACATCGAGCACGACAACGTTCTTCTGTTCCATCAACACCTTGAGCTCGTCGATGGAAATGCGAGGCACGGCGCGAATCGCCTGTGCTGCTACAGCGGCCCCGGCGAGGAGCACGAACGCCGCGACTACTGCGGTCTTTGCGAGCTGAGCCATGACGTCCTGAACCTCCGCTGATCGTCGGTGAGCGTGCCCCCTGTGGACTCGACCGTCACGATCTCGATGCGCGGGTCCTCGATGAGCGTGATCGAGCCCTCCACCACTTCGCCGCTGCGTCGCACGTAGCGCAGCGGGACCGGGGCGCCGATGGTCTGCTTGCCGAGCGCCTCGTCCCACGCCGCCATCGATGCCAACGCGACGCCACCGAGATGGGTCAGCTGATCATCCTGAGCGACGCCAGCCTTGTAGAGCGGCGACTCCCAGGACACCAGGCTGCCGACCCGCAACGCACTGCCGCCTGCCTGCAACTGCACCTGCCCCGCAAACGCCTTTCCGCCGGCGCGCTTGCGCAGCACCAGGCCGGCCCGCGCCAACAGCTTGCCGTAATCGACGACCTCGCGGCCCTCGACGTACTTGCTGAAGAAGTCGTTGGCGAAGCCGCGGTCGCCGGCGACCTTGGCCAGCGACTCCTTCAGTCCATCGACCGTATACGGCGTGCTCACCTTGCCGGGATCCTTCTGACCGGGCCGGCCGAACTGGTTCCACAGCGTCTTCATGAACAGGTCGCCGGTCACTTGGGTGTTGGATCGATCGCGCAACGACAAGTCGAGTCCCAGGCCAATCACCGAGCCATAGGTGTAGTACGAGATGAACAGATTGGGAAAGGCGGTGCGGTCGATCGAGGCCGCGGCATCCACGAACGGCGCCATGCGGCTCATCTCCACAGGGCTGCGGAACTGCCGGCCGGGCCCCAGCGTCACGGCGTTGATCGAGCCGGCCAGCTCGCCCAGCAATCCGTCGAGCGGCAACAGCCCTGCGCGGTGCAGGATCAGGCTGTCGAAGTAGCTCGTGAACCCCTCACCAAGCCAGAGGTCGTCGCTCATGTCGGCTTCCTCGAAATCGAACGGCTCGACGCCGGCCGAGCGCAGGCGCTCCATGTTCCAGGCGTGGAAGAACTCGTGCGAGACGGTGCCGAGAATGCCCTGCCGTTGTCCTGGGTTGCGCAGCGCGCCGAAGCTTGTCAGCGACGTGCTGTTGCGGTGTTCCATGCCGTCGCCGCTGGCCCACGGCAGGTACGTGCTCAGGAACGTATAGGTGTTGGTTTCGAACTGCGGAAGCTCACCGAAAATCGGAATGGTCTCGCGGACAATGCGCTCGACGTCGCTGGCGAACGCGTCGGCCTCGGCCTCGGTGCCGTCGTGGGTCAGGGCGATGCGGAAGGTTGGCGGCGGTCCCGCGCGCTTCCGCCCGTCATCGACGGTGAACTCGCGCAGGGTGTAGGCGCTGAAGTCGGTCGGACTGTCCATCAGGTAGTGAATGTTCGGCGCCGTGTAGACCAGGGGATCGGCGGTCGGAAACAGCTGCGTGGCCACCTTCCAGGCCTTGCCGGGCGGCTGCACGAACGTGACCCGGGCGGGACGCTCGAACCATCCTCGCGCGAACATCAGCGCCGCCGGGATGTTGATGTGGGCATGCATCGAGTCGATGCCCAGGTACGTGCCATCGGTGCGGTCGCCAAAAATCTTGTAAGAGACGATCGCGGTGCCATCGTGTCCGGCGATGTCCCACTGATGCGGATCGGGCCGCGCCGGCGTGAGCACCTGCCCCTTGCCGTTCACCACTTTGACGTCGAACACGTTCTTGGCGAACTCGTGGAGGGCGTAGCGGCCCGGTGACGTGCGCGCCATGCGCACCTGCAACACCCCGGCCGGCACGGCCGCGAAGGTCACCTCTACCTGCATCCAGCGATGTTCGGGGGCAGGGAACGACAGCTTGTACTCCACCGGCGCCTGTGCCCATGCCGGAACACAGACGAAGAGCAGCAATACAACGACGAGAAGACGCTTCGCCATGCCGCTAAGCATAAACGCAGATCGCGGCATCCGGGGCCGCAGATGAGACAGATGACTCAGATCAAGGGCCCTCTGGTAGCATCTCCCGCATGAAAGAGCTGGCTCTCTCGGCGGTCGTGGTTCTTGCCTTGGTTGCGCAACCTGCCGGCCAGTCCGATCCCAAGACCGCCGCGCTCGGGTGGGTCGATGCGAACGGTTCGACCCTCAATCGCGTCAACCGCAACATCTGGACGTGGGCTGAAACCGGGCTCGAAGAAGCGAAGTCATCTGAAGAGTTGCAGTCGCTGCTCCGGTCGAACGGCTTTACCGTTGAGGCCGGCGTCGCCGGCATGCCCACAGCGTTCGTGGCCAGCTACGGCACCGGCAAGCCCGTGATCGGCATCCTCGCCGAGTACGACGCGCTGCCCGGACTGTCACAAGACTCGTCGCCGGAGCGTACTAATCGCGCCGGCGCCACCGCTGGTCATGGCTGCGGTCATAGCGTCTTCGGCACCGCCAGCAGCGGCGGCGCCATTGCCATCAAGCAGGCGCTGGCGTCGGGCGCAATCAAGGGCACGGTGAAGCTGTTCGGCACGCCGGCCGAGGAAACCGGCATCGGCAAGACCTACATGCTGCGCGAAGGCGTGTTCAAGGATGTGGACGCCATGCTGTCGTGGCACGCGCTCGACCGCACCATGGCGACCTGGGACTACTCGAAGGCCATGGTGTCGGTGAAGTTCAGGTTTGAAGGGCTGCCCTCGCACGCGTCGGTGTCGCCGCACCAGGGCAAGAGCGCGCTGGACGCGGTCGAGTTGATGAGCGTCGGCGTGAACTACATGCGCGAGCACGTCAAGGAAGACACGCGCATCCACTACGTGATCACGAACGGCGGCGGCCAACCCAACGTGGTGCCACCCTCGGCCGAGGTATGGTACTACCTGCGCGCGAACAAGCACACCGACGTGGAGGAATCGTTCGTGTGGCTCACCGAGATTGCCCGTGCGGCGGCGGCCATGAGCCGGACCCGGCTGATTGAGACCCGCGTTGACGCCGACCTGCACGAGGTGCTGCCCAACCGGACGCTGGCGGAGGTGATCCAGAAGAACCTCGAGCTGGTCGGCCCGCCGGTGTTCGACGATCGCGAAAAGGCCTTCGCGCGCGCCACGCAGAAGGACCTGAAGCCCTTGCCGGAGATCGCACTGTCAGAGCGCGTCGAACCGCTGTCGAGCGGCCCGCCCACGCAGGGCGTCCACTCCACTGACGTCGGCGATCTCACCTGGTTCTTCCCGGTCGGTCAGTTCACCGCCACGACCTACTCCTATGGCGCGCCCGGGCACAGCTGGCAGATCGTGGCATGCACCGGCACCAGCATCGGCGAGAAGGGCATGATGGTGGCTGCCAAGACCATTGCCGGGACGGCGATCGATCTGTACCGCTCGCCCGAGCTTCTGCAGCGTGCGCGAGAGGATCTCAAAAAGACGATGGCGGGGCAGAAGTACGTGACGTTGATTCCGGAAGGACAGAAGGCCCCGAAGACGATTCGGTGAGGTCCGGCTAAAGCCGGACGCCACATGATGTAGTGTCCGCCTTTAGGCGGACTTAGGATCCAAGTTTCGCGAACTCTTCGTGCGCCTGCAGCAGCAGCGGCACGTCGGGGTCGGCGTTCTTCCAGAACTCGAAGAAGGCCTGGTAAGTCTTGCGGGCCTCTTCGCGGCGGCCCAGTGCGACCTGGGCGCGGGCGATCTCCACCATGGCGTAGGCCTTGGCCGAACCCAGGCCACGCTGCCAGTTATCGGCAATCAGCAGATTCAGTCCCTTGAGCGCCGCCTCCCAGTTCTTCGCCTGGACTTGGGCGATCGTCCACAGCGAGACAACCTCGCCGCGCGACGGCTCGAACGTCACCGGCTCGAACATGGCGGCAGCTTCAGCCGGCCGGCCCTCGCCCATCAGCGACAGCGCTCGAACGAGCCGCTCGTTCTCCACGGCCTGGCTGCCCGCGTCCTTGCGCACCTGCTCGAGAGCAAGCGGCGTGAATCGCCGTGCCATGGCGGTATCACGCATGAACGCGGCCATGACCAGCCGGTCGTCAAGGGTATTGGCACCGAGCAGCTCCGCATCCTCGGCGTTGCTGACGCGTGCGCGGGCCGCGTCGGACATGCCGACGAGGGCCTCGTTGATGGCCATCTGCATCAGGGTCGGCCCCATCTGCGCCCGCCGACTCGCCGCCTCCATCCGCGTCTGCCAGTCGGCCGCAATGGCGCTGGCCGCCTGCATTCTTCCGAGGTAGGCCTCGGCCTGCATGCGGACGGGCATGAAGTTGACCTCGTCGCGATGACCCACCAGCGCCGCGGCCTGCTCGTCGGCAAGGGCAAGGTCGCCGGTGATGATGCCGAGCGCATACAAACTCGCGCGCGGGCCGACAGCGTTTTGCAGTTTCAGGGCGGTCAGGAAAGACTCGCGGGCTTTCGCGTAGTCGCCCTGGCCCATGTAGGTGTCACCGAGGTTGCCCCAGGCAATGGGCTGATCGGGCGCCACCCTGACGGCGGCTTCCTGGTTGCGAAGCGCCTCGGCAATCTCGCCGCGCTGCTTCAGCAGCAGGGCCGAGTTGGCGAGCGCGGTGTAGTCGTTCTCGTAGGCGGCCAGCCACACGCGATAGACGTCGAGTGCCTTCTGGACGTCGGGTTCAACCGCCGTGAAGTAGCGCGCTTCGATGTAGTAGCGCTCGACCTCGCTGACCTTGGCGCGGAACTCGTAGGCCTTGGCGGTCATCTTCTTCGCCTCGTCCTGCTGGCCGAGATTCGAGTAGACCGTGCCCAGCCGCGCGTAGGCGAGTCCGAACTCCGGATCGAGTTCCACGGCGCGGCGGAAGAACGGCACCGAGTCGAAGTCGCCGGTGGTACGGCGTGTCTTCAAGCCCTGGCTGTACGCCTTCAACGCTTCGAGCGAGGGGGTGGTCGCTTCTTCGATCTTGGCGTCGTAGCGCTGAATGGAGCCGAGCGACTCGCCCAGCTTCTCGCGGAACACCGATACCGCGGTGCCGAGCGCCGCCAGCACGGTCTCCTTGGAACTGGCCTGCACCTGCTCTTCGGCCAGCATGCTGCCATCGACACAGTCCTGCGCATTGAGCGTCACGACATAGGCGGTGCCGAGCATGGCGATGGTGCCGCCGAGCAATGCCTTGCCGCCGGCCCGTTGGCAGATCTCGCGGCCGAGCTCGGCCGTGATCGGGGCCATGGCATCGCGGCCCATCAGCCGCAAGGTGGCCTGTACCTGCTGATCAGGGACGACGTTGAGAAACGGCGACTGGCGCAACTGCAGCGCGAGGGCATCGCCGAGCGTGTCGTCGAACATCGCATCGCCGGTGCGATTCACGACCGACGACAGCACCACGGTGTCCTTGTCGGTCAGCGCCGGCGTCGTCACGGAGCGGTAGAACCAGAATCCGCCGACGAGCACCGCCATCACGAGCGGCGCACCCACCAGGAATGGCTTGCGCCAGCTGCGCGGAGCGGTCGCAGGAGCCAGCGGGGTCCGGCTTCCACCTTCGCCAAGGCTACGGTGGACAGGAGAGCCGGACGCCACATCGGCTCGCGCCGACGCGGCGGGGACGGTCCGGCTTCCACCTTCGCCAAGGCTACGGCGGACAGCAATGCCGGCAGCCACATCGACGGTGGCACTCGCGACCGTGGTCGCGCCACTGTCGGCGGCGCGTTTCAACCGCTTCAGATCGGCGCGCAGTTCGGCGGCGCCCTGGTAGCGGGTCTCGCGGTCTTTCTCGAGCGCCTTGTCGATGATGCGATCGAACTCCGGCGGGAGGCCGGCCTGCAGCTGCGACGGCGGCGTGGCGGGCTTGGTCAGCAGGCCTTCGAAGATGGTGGCAACGGTGGCGCCGGCAAACGGCAGACTGCCGGTGGCCATCTCGTACAGCACGACGCCGGCCGAGAAGACGTCGCTGCGCACGTCGATCTCCTGGCCGCGCGCCTGCTCCGGCGACATGTACGACACCGTCCCAATCGTCGTGCCCATCGTCGTCAACTGGTCGGTTGCGCCGATGGTGGAGTCGAGGTGATCCTGTCCGCGCACGGCCTTGCTGAGCTTGGCCACGCCGAAGTCGAGCACCTTCAGCGTGCCGCGCCGGGTGATGAACAGGTTGGCGGGCTTGATGTCGCGGTGCACGATGCCCTGCGCGTGCGCGGCATCGAGCGCATCGGCCATCTGCGCGCCCAGCTCCAGCACTTCATCCAGCGGCATGGCGCCCCTGGCCACGCGATCCTTCAGCGACTGGCCGTCGAGCAGTTCCATCACCATGAACTGCTGACCCTGGTGATCCCCGATGTCGTAGAGCGTGCAGATGTGCGGGTGGTTCAGGCTCGAGACGACGCGGGCTTCGCGAAGGAAGCGCTGCACCGCTTCGGCATTGGCGTTGGCTTCGTCCGGCAGGAACTTGATCGCCACCCGGCGGCCCAGGCGGGTGTCTTCGGCCTCGTACACGACGCCCATGCCGCCGGCGCCCAGGCGCGACAGCACGCGGTAGTGCGAGATGGTTTCGCCGATCACAGGTTTCCTGTCTCTGGCTCGTCCAACACTTCGCGAATCTTCTTCGCGAGCTGCATCGGCGTGAACGGTTTCTGCAGGAACGGCTTGCCCTCATCCAGCACGCCGGTCTTGACGATGGCTTCGTCGGTGTAGCCAGACATGTAGAGTACGCGAATCGAGGGGCGCAGCGCGCGCAACGCTTCGGCCACCGCCGGGCCGCTCATGTCGCCAAGAATGACGTCGCACAGCGCCAGGTCGAAGTGCCGCGTGTCGTCGCTGCCGAGTGCCAGGCCGGCGCGACCCGAGGCCGCCTCCGTCACCGAATAGCCGAGCCGGATCAGCAGTTCCTTCGACAGGCGGCGCACGGACGCATCGTCTTCGACGAGCAGGATGTGCTCGGTGCCGTCCGGCATTTTTTCCACCGACGGGTCGAGCGCCACCTGCGGCGGCGCTTCCGAGCGCGGCAAGTAGATGCGGAAGGTCGTGCCCAGGCCGAGTTCGCTCGACACGGCGATGTGCCCGTCGCTTTGCCGGACAATTCCGTAGGCGGTCGAGAGGCCGAGTCCGGTGCCCTTGCCGACGTCCTTGGTGGTGAAGTAAGGCTCGAAGATGCGCGCGCGCACCTCGGGCGGCATGCCGACACCCGAGTCGGTGACCGACAGCATCACGTAGGGTCCCGGCTTCACGTCGGGCTGATCGGCCACGGCCGCTTCGTCCAGCACCGCATCGGCGGTTTCAACGGTGAGGCGTCCGCCCTGGGGCATGGCGTCACGCGCGTTCACCACCAGATTCATCACCACCTGCTCCACCTGGCCAGGATCGACCCGCACGTGCGGCGACGCGGCCTTGCCGGTGACCGTCATGAGGATGTCTTCGCCGATCACGCGGCGCAGCATCGGTTCGACCTTGCTGAGCGCGGTGTTGAGGTCGATGATCTTCGGCTGCAGCACCTGGCGGCGGCTGAAGGCGAGCATCTGGCGGGTGAGGTCGGCGGCGCGCATGGCGGCGCGGCCAATCTCTTCGGCGTCGGCGCGGCGCTCGTCCTTGGGATCGAGCGAGGTCAGCACGATCTCGGTGTAGCCGATGATGGCGGTCAGCAGGTTGTTGAAGTCGTGGGCGATGCCGCCGGCCAGCCGCCCGACGGCTTCCATCTTCTGCGAGTGGCGCAGCTGTTCTTCGAGCAGCAGCCGCCGCTCGAGCGCATCGTCGCGCTCGGCCATGATCGCCGCCAGCAACTGGCCGCTGAGCGAGGCGAGCGCCAGGAAGCAGAACAACAGGAACTGGCTGAACTCAACCGGGAAGGCGGCAAACGGTCCCACCCGCAGGCCGGCGATCGCCAACGCGAAGCCTGACATCAGCGCGACCAGCGTGGCGGCGCCGCGCGGCCCGAAGCGCAGGGCGGCCCATCCGACAATCGGGAAGAAGATGAACACGATCGGGACGTCGCGGTCCGCAAAAATGCCCCACAAGCCAAATACCAGCTGCGCGCCGAGAAACAGCACCACGACCAGCGCGAGCGCCTCGGCGATGCGCGGCCACGTCCAGGCCGGGCTGCGGCCCTTCGCCCAGGCCAGAATCAGCGTGGCGATGACCATGGTGCCCAGCCAGTCGCGCAGCCACCACAAGGTCAGTTCATAGAGGAACTCGCTCGGTTCGACCCGGCCGCCGAGAAAGTTGATGCCGATCACGAACACCGCCGCGGCCAGCGCGCCGGCCGGGCCAGCCAGCAGCGAGAGGATGACGGAATCGCGCACGCGCTCGAGGCGGGAATCGAACTTCAACGCCCGCAGGATGCGGATGACGAGCAGCGGCTGAATCACCTGGCTCAGGGCAATGAACGTGGCCCACGGCAGGGTGTCGCGCGTGATGTTGACCAGGAATGAGCCAAGCACCACGCCTGGCAGCAACCGGAAGCCGCCCAGGTAGGTGATGGCCACGGCCATGCCCACGGGCGGCCAGATGGGAGTCAGGGTGCGGCCGCCAGACACGGGTAGCAGCACCAGCTCGGCCAGCCCCCATGCCAGCAGCGCGACGCCCAGGTTCAGCACGACGTCGCGGACGAGCGCGGGAACCGCAGACCAGGCGCGGGCTAGGGGTGGGGTGGACGTCTCCGACACGTGCAATGAAGCCTAACGGCTGAGTGCCACGCACGCAAGCGTTGGAAGACGGTCATACTCGTCAAATTCCGGTGACGATGTGTGAACTTAGGTGGCTGGCAGCCGCGATGGCGAATCTCGCTTGGATTCACACGGAGCGCGAATGATGGCGGTGAGGCAGGGATTCGAACCCTGGGTAGGGATTTAAACCCCTACAACGGTTTAGCAAACCGCCGCCTTAAGCCACTCGGCCACCTCACCAGCGGACCTCTAAGTATACGGCACGCCGGCTGGTGAGTGTGGACAACAACAGTGGGTACAATGCTGAAACCGATGCGCCTCCGCTTCTTCGCGACCAGCCTTGCGATTGCCGTGGCTTTGGCCGCCTTCGGGATGACCCGGGCCATGGCCCAACCCGGAGCCACGGGGCCGGTCGCCGAACTGAACGCCGAGGCCAAGGCGCTGAGCGACACCGACCCGGAGAAGTCGCTCGCCATCGCCCAGAAAGCCGTCGCGGCGGCCCGCGAAGCCAAGGACCTGCGGGGCGAGGCCGAAGCGCTCAACTACGTCGCGTACGGCTTCCGCAGCCAGAGCCACCTGGACCAGGCCCGGCGGAGCGGGCTCGAGTCGGTGCGCCTCTACGTAGCGGCCGGCGATGCGTGGGGCGAGTCGCAGGGCTACAACACCCTCGGCCTGACCGAGGCCGACGATGGCCGGTATCCCGAGGCGCTGGAGTATCACCTGAAGGCGCTCGCCATTCGCGAGCGGACGGGTGACAGGGAAGGCTTGGCCTACACCAACAACAACCTGGGTAACGTGCATCGCAACATGGGCGAGCTCGACAAGGCCCTGGCGCGCCACCAGCAAGGGCTCGCCATCAAGATCGAACTGGGCATGAAGGCGAGCGAGGCGTTCTCGCACCAGAACATCGGGTTGGTGTTGTTCGAGCAGAAGAACTATCCCGGAGCCGTGGCTGCGTACGGCCGCGCACTGGCCATTCGCGAGGAACTGGGCGACCGCCGCGGCATGGGCGTGTCGCTGAACGCCATTGGCCAGGTCGAAGCGCTCACCGACCCGGCCGCCGCACGCCTGACCTATCAACGGGCCCTGGAGCTGCGCCGCGAAACCGGCGACCAGCGCGGCGAGATGGCCACCGAACTGAATCTCGGCAGCCTGTACCGCCGGATGAACGACGTGCCGGGCGCCATCGCCGCCTACAACCGCGCGTTGACGCTCGGCGCTCGCATCGACGCACCGCTGCTGCAGTCGAACGCGCTCAAGGCGCTGTCGGAGGCCGAGGCCGCGCGCGGCGACTTCCGGGCGGCCTATCAGCACCAGCTGCAACACCAGGTGGTGCGCGACCGCATGTTCAACATCGAGAACGCGGCGCGGTTCCAGCGGCTGCAGATCGCCAACGAAGCCGAGCGGCGCGAGCGCCAAATCCAGTTGCTCGAGACGGAAGGCCAGCTGCGCGAGGCGGAGCTGACCCAGGTGCGCACGACCCGCACGGCGCTGGCCGTCATTTCCGTGCTGGTCATCATCAGCCTGGCGCTGCTCTACGCGCGTTTCCGCCTGAAACACGAATCGGAGGCGCGCTTCCGGGCGCAGGCCGAATCGCTGTCGGAGGCGCTCGACCGCGTGCACACGCTCAAGGGGATGCTGCCGATCTGCGCGTGGTGCAAAAAGATTCGCGACGACCAGGGCTACTGGACCCAGGTCGAGGCGTACGCGTCGACGCGCAGCGCCGCCGAGTTCACGCACAGCATCTGCCCGTCGTGCGCCGACACCACGCTCAATCCGCAACCAGCGGAACCGGTACGGCTGCAGACCTCCAAGCCGCAGCGCGCCTGAGCGATCAGTTCGTCCGGCCGCACCAGGCGGCGTTGTAGTTCAAAAACCCGTCGTCGAGAATCGGTGACGTCGTCCCGCCGTCAATGCCAACCACGAACAGCCGCCAGGCCCCCGGCTTCCCCGCGGTGAAGATCACATTGTCCGTTCGCGGATCGTAGCGGCTGGCCCACGCGTCGGCGCCGGCGTCCGCCAGCAGGCGCGTGGCACCTGAAGCGACGTCGAGCACGTAGATGCGGTAGTGCCCTCCCGCGCGATTCGACGAGAAGATCACGCGACCGGCGCCCGCGAAGGATGGCTCGTAGTCGTAGCCGGGCGCATGGGTCAGGCGGCGGCTGGCGCCGCTGCCGACGGCGATCACCTCGAGCTCGGTATCGACACCGTACCGGTAGGTGTGATGGACCAGCTCGCGGCCATCGGCCGACACGCCCGGATGCGTGTTGTGCCCCGAGTCGTCTGTGAGAAAGCGAACATTCGATCCGTCGGCGTTCATGACCGCCACCCGGTCGTGCGGCCCGGTTCGCTTCGTGAAGTAGATCTGACGCCCGTCGGGCGACCACGCCGGCGTCGAATCGCGGACCGAGTCGTTGGTCAGGCGAAGCTCTTCGCCACTTCTGCGGTCAAGACGGTAGATTTCGCCGCCCTCGACGCCGCCTCGTCGAAACGCGACATACCGGCCGTCGGGCGAGCATCGCGGCAACTCGTCTGCCGCCGGATCGCTGGTGAGGCGGCGCAGGCCGTTCGCCTCTGGATCGGAGAAGTAGTGGTCGACATTGCCGTCACGCTCGGACGCGAAGACCAGCGGCCCCATCTGCGGCTGCGCATCAGCGACACCACTCGCCATCAATGCCAGCAAACCGGCGACTGCAAGAAGGGCTCCCAGGCCGGCCGATCGTAGTGGGCCGGTAGCCAATCGGCGCGGAACTTGTGACCGGCGCCTGCCCTGGAGGGCCGACCAGCGTCGAGCCGGGGCGATTGCGCCATCTCCCGACCGCCGGTGAATCGCGCTGCGCCGTCAACTGCGCCGGCGGCGGAACAATCCGCCCCAGGCCCGCAACGCCTCGATCGCCGGCAACGTGGTCCGGCCGAGCGCGGTGATCTCGTAGTCGACATGTGGCGGCACGACCGGGTGAACCGTGCGCGTGATCAGCCCGTGGTGCTCGAGCTCGCGCAGGTGTTGGGTGAGCATCTTGTGTGAGATCCCGCTCAGTTCCCGCCGCAGCTCGTTGTAGCGCCACACCCGCGTGTTCAGGCGCCAGAGGATCGGCATCTTCCACTTGCCGCCAATCACGTGAAGGGCCAGTTCGACCGGATTGCGAAAACGCTGGCCTTCGAATTCAAACTCGGGCATCGACACTCTCCAGAAAGTGAGTATGGCACTTGAAGGTGCATACTTCACGTCCAGACCCTTCGTCTCGTATCGTGCAATCACGCCACAAGGAGCACGACATGAGCCTGAAAGATCCGAACGTCACCAACCCCGCCAAGCCCAAACGCGTGGCCATCGTCCTGGCCAATCCCTCGGTCTCGGCCACCACCGGCTGGCCGGTGGGGTTCTGGTGGGCCGAGCTGACCCACCCCTACTTCGAGTTCACCGAGCGTGGGATCGAGGTCGAGCTGTTCAGCCCTGACGGCGGCCGCTGCGAGGCCGACGCGATGAGCGACCCCAACGACGCCAGCGGCTACAGCACCAGTGACCTGATCAGCCAGGGCTTCATCCACACGCCGGCGCTGCGGACGCTCGTGGACAACACCCGCAAGGTCAGCGAGCTGGAGGTGGCCCGGTTCGACGCGCTCATCGTCGCGGGCGGCCAGTCGCCGATGTTCACATTCAAGGACGCCGTGGCGCTGCAGGCCAAGTTCGTCGAATGCTACGAAGCAGGCAAGATCACCGCCGCTCTGTGCCACGGGACGGCGGTACTCGCATTCGCGCGACTGTCGAATGGCGAGTACCTCGTGAAGGGCAAGACGGTCACCGGCTTTGCCAACGTCGAGGAGGACTTCGCGGACAATGCGGTGTGGACCTACGGCATGCTGTCGCGAGACAAGCACGTGATGCCGTGGCGGATCGAGGACGAACTGAGGAAGTTGGGAGCCAACTTCGTGCAGGCGGGCCTGTGGCGCGAATTCGCGATTCGCGACGGCAACCTGATCACGGGACAACAGAACTTCTCGGGTGGAGCCACCGCCCGCGCGGTGATCGACGCCATCGGAGCTTAGTCATTATGAAGATTGCGTTTATCGGTTACGGCAACGTTGGCGGGCCGCTCGCCGACCAGTTACAGCGCTTCGGACACGAGGTGACCCTGGCCGCCGCCGACGCCTCCTGGGAGGGTGTGCGGAGTGCCTTGGCGCTCAATCCCGGGCTCGCCGTCGCAGCACCGCCGGCCGCGGTGGCATCAGCCGAGGTTGTGTTCCTCGCTACCCCGTTTCAAGCCAACGAGGCGGCGCTCGCGGCGATCGCCGATGCGCTGGCCGGCAAGATCCTGGTGGACTGCACCAATCCGGTGGGGCCAGGCCTGACCCATGGCCTGAAGAGCGTCGAGTCTGGCTCGCAGCGGGTGCAGCAGTTGGCGCCTGGGGCCCGGGTCGTCAAGGCGTTCAGCATCTACGGCTTCGAGAACCTGCAGGCGGCGAACCGCCCCGCCCAGGCCGTGAAACCCGTGATGATGTTTTGCGGGAACGACCCGGCTGCCAAGGTGGTGGTGGGCGGACTGATCGCGCAGCTTGGCTGGGATGCCCTCGACGTCGGCGGCCTCGATCAGGCGCTGGCGCTCGAGCACATGACCTTGCTATGGATTCGCACGGTCCGTGTGAACGGCGCCTCGCCGCACCTGTTGTGGGCGGCCCTCCGGTCGGCCACGTGATCCGATCGGCGACATTCACGCGGGGGCAGACAATAATACGGAGTGGTCCCGCGTCTTCGTTTTGCCCCCTCGCCCACCGGCTACCTGCACGTCGGCGGCGCCCGCACCGCCCTGTTCAACTGGCTGTACGCCCGGCGGCACGGCGGCACGTTCATCCTGAGAATCGAAGACACCGACGTCGAACGCTCGCAGGCCGAGATGGTCACGGGCATCCTGGATGGCCTGCGCTGGCTGGGTATCGACTGGGATGAAGGCCCGGAGGTGGGTGGCCCGCATGCGCCGTATTACCAGTCGCAGCGGCTGGAGCGGTATCGCGCCGCGGCGAAGCAATTGCTCGACAGCGGCCAGGCGTTCGAGGACGGCGGCGCCATTCGCTGCAAGGTGCCACCCGGCAAGACCGCCTTTACCGACAGCGTCCACGGGCCGATCGAGTTCGACAACGAGCACATCGAGAGCTTCGTGATCCTGCGGTCCGACACGCATCCGACCTATCACCTGTCGGTGGTCGTGGACGACATCGACATGGCCATCACCCATGTCGTGCGCGGCGACGATCACATCTCGAACACGCCGAAGCAGGTGCTTCTCTACAATGCCTTCGGCAAGACGCCGCCCACCTTCGCGCATGTGCCGCTGATCATGGGCGCCGACAAGCAGCGCCTGAGCAAGCGCCACGGCGCGACCTCGGTGATGGAGTACGAGAAGCTCGGCTACCTGCCCGACGCGATGGTGAACTTCCTCGCCCTGCTGGGCTGGGGCACGGGCAGCAACGACGAACTGCTCTCGAAAGAAGAGCTCATCCAGCGCTTCAACCTCGAGGGCATCAGCGGCGGCAACGCCGTGTTCAATACCGAGAAGCTGGATTGGTTCAATCACCAGTACTTGTTAAGGCTCGCGGACGAAGAACTGATCGCTCGCTTGAGGGCCGCGGGACCTGGGGCTTGGGGCTTGGGGGAAGACTCAGCTTGGAGTTCGCGGGTCCTGGCGTTGTTACGACCCCGGTGCAAGAGGCTCACCGAGTATCGAGACCAACTGGCGCCTTTCTTCGTCGATCCTACCGAGTACGACGCCGAGGGCATCAAGAAGCACCTGTCGGCGCCTGAGGCGAAGGGCCACCTGGAGGCCCTGGTGCAGGCGTATGGCGAGCTGCCCGAGTGGACCGAAGCTTCGCTCGAGAAGCGCTTGCGCGACCTGGCCGAGGCGCGCGGCGTGAAAGCGGCTACCCTGATCCACGGTACACGCCTGGCCCTGACCGGTCGTATGGTCAGTCCGGGGTTGTTCGAAATGGCCGCGCTGCTCGGACGGGAAACCGTATTGCGACGCCTTGAACGTCTGGCAACAACACTATGAAACGACGGGAATTCCTGAAAGCCATGAGCGTCGTCCCTGTGGCAACGAGCCTGGCCCCAAGCCTCAAGGCCCAAGCCCCAGTTCCCCGCGACTTCGACTACATCATCGTCGGCGCCGGCTCGGCCGGATGCGTGCTGGCGAACCGGCTGTCGGCCGACCCGTCGGCGCGGGTGCTGCTGCTCGAGGCCGGCGGGCCTGTCGATGACGATGCGGCCGTCACCACGCCCGGCCGGTGGGTGTCGCTGATGGGATCGAAGTACGACTGGGGCTACACGACCGAGCCCGAGCCCGGACTGCTCAACCGGCGCATCGCCTTTCCGCGCGGCAAGGTGCACGGCGGCTCGAGCGCGGTCAACGCCATGACGTTCATCCGCGGCCACCAGTTCTGCTTCGACAAGTGGGAGCGGCTGGGCAACACCGGCTGGGGCTACGACGCGCTGCTGCCGATCTTCAAGAAGTCGGAACGTCACGAAATGGGCGAGACGCCGTGGCGTGGTGCCGACGGCGAACTCGCGGTCTCGCTCTGCACGGATCCGCATGCCGGGCATCGCGCGTTTCTGCAGGCTGCGGCGCAGACCGGCTACAGCCGCGACGCGCGCTACGACTTCAACATGCCGGCGCCGAATAACATTGCCGGCTACTACCAGAAGAACATCCTCGATGGAAAGCGCCACAGCGCCGCCGATGCCTTCCTGACGCCGGTGCGTTCGCGTCCGAATCTCGAGGTGCGATCGTGGTCGCAGGCGACCAGGCTCGTGATCGAGAAGGGCCGGGTGGTGGGGGTCGACTTCGTGCGCGAGGGCAAGCCAGAACAGGCCAGGGCGACGCGAGAAGTGATCGTCGCGAGCGGCGTCGTCGACTCGCCCAAGCTGTTGCTGCTGTCGGGCATTGGCCCGGCCGGGCAGCTGAAGGAGCTGGGCATTCCGGTGGTGGCCGATGTGCCGGGGGTCGGCCAGAACTTCCAGGACCACCTGAAGCTGTCGATTCGCTGGAACGGCAAGACCGAGCTGCCGGGCTCGACCGTGACCGCCGGCATGTTCACGCGCTCGAACCCCATGGAGTGGGGCGATGCGCCCGACCTGCAGTTCTACGTGGGCCGCGGGCTCGAGACGCCGGACAAGTTCATCACCATCACCGTGTCGTTGGTGCAGCCGCGGTCGCGCGGCGAGATCCGCTTGCGATCAGCCGACCCGATGGCGGCGCCGATCATTCGCGGCAACTACCTGCAGGAACAGCGCGACGTCGATGCGCTGGTGCAGGGGGTCAAGCTGTCGCGCTGGCTGGGCGAGTCCGAGCCGTACGAGCCGCTGCGCGCCGACGAGATACTGCCGGGCCCGGCCGCCAAGAGCAACGCCGACCTGGCCGCGTTCGTGCGGCGCGATGCCGACACCATTTATCACGGCGCCTGCACCTGCAAGATGGGACCGGCGAGCGATGCCATGGCGGTGGTCGACCCGTCGCTGCGCGTGCGCGGCGTCCAGGGTCTGCGCGTGGCCGACGCGTCGATCATGCCCGAGGTAGTGAACGCAACCACTCATGCGGCGGCGGTGATGATTGGCGAGAAGGCCGCGATGCTGATCAGGCAACCCTGAAGGGTTGCCTCCACCTGCGGCTGCTGGACAAACGCCTAGCCGTCGACACGCAGGGTAATGGCCGGATGCACGCTGGTGGCCCGGCGGGCCGGTTGCAAGGCCGCGAGGGCCGCGGCACTCAGGACCAGCAGCGGCGCGGCCGCGAACGAGACCAAGTCGATCAGCGAGACCTCGCTGAATTGCACCGCGGCATCTGCCGCGCGCATCACGCCAAGTGCGGCGAACAACCCAATCACGGCCCCAATGGCGGCAAACCTCGCAGATTGCTGCATCACCAGCCGAACGACCGCGACCGCCGAGGCGCCTAGAGCCATCCTGATGCCAATTTCGCGGGTACGTTGGTTGACGTTGTACGTCAGCACACCGAACAGCCCGGAGATGCTGAGCACCAGCGCAATGGCGCCGAGCAAGGCGCCAATCAGGGCGGTGGCTTGAAACGGAAACAGCTGTGCCGCCCTCAGCTCAGTGAGCGGCAGGGTTTCGAACGCCTGGGGGTCGATGGCGAGGTGGGCAAACAGGTCTGGCAATGCCGTCAGCGTCAGGTTGCCGCCCGGGCGGCCCCGCACCAGCAGCGCAGAGGCATGTGCACTTCGATCGTCCACGGGCAGGTAGACGTGGGCGGGATCGATGCCGTCGACGATGAAGCCGCTAATCACGTCACGCGTCACGCCAATCACGGTGACGGCCGGGAGATCCAGGTCGACGACCGGCCGGCCGTTCGACGGCTCGATCACGAGCGTCTGCCCAATCGGTTCCTCTCCTGGCCACAACGTGGCGGCCAGCGCGGCACTGACCAGGGCGACCGGCGCGCCGCGTACCTCGTCGGCGCTGAACCCACGGCCGCGCTCGATGGGCAATCGAAGCTGGGAGAAGTAACTCGGCGCCACGAACGTGTACCGGGTGATCGTCGATGACGCCGCGCCAGGTGCCGCCACCGCCAGGCGCCGCTGCAGGCCGCGACCCTTGAGCGGATTGCCGCCGGTGACCGACACCACCTCGACGCGCGGATCGGTGTCGAGCTGCGCAAGGACCGCGGGAATGAGGGGGCGCGCGCCCGGACGCGGCGTGATCGATACCACGTCATCGATGTCGTAGCCGAGGTCCACCGACCGCATGGCCAGGCCACCCCGGGTGAACGTCAGCGCTGCCACCACCAGGACCATCGAGACGCCGACCTGCCCGACAATGAGCGCGCCGCGAAAGCGCGAGTCTCGTCCGGAGCCGGCGACCCGATCGTGCAACGCGCCCATCAGGGGCACGCGCGATGCCTGGATCGCCGGGAACAGGGCGAACAGCACCGTGGCCGCCAGTGCCACCACGGCCGCAAACAGGAACACCCGTCCGTCGATGGTCAGCGGCGCCAGCCGAATGATGTCCGCGAACGACGCCGGCAGCGCGGCGAAGAAAATCGACGTGGCGACGCGCAGCGACCACGCCGCGATGGCCAGCCCGGCCAGTGCGGCCAGGAACGAGATCAGCACGCCCTCGGCCAGCAACTGGCGGATGATGCGCCCCCGTCCCGCGCCAATCGAAAGCCGGACCGCGATCTCCCGGTGACGAGCGATCCCGCGGGCCAGCATCACGTTTGACAGGTTGGCACACGCAGTCACGAGGACCAGGCCGAACGCCGCGAAGATCGGCATGACGACGAGCAGCAACTCGCCGTCGAGGGTGATCGGGCTCGGCTCGCGCGTCACCGCCACCCGCACGTCTTCGCTTCCGCCGCGCAGGGCCGCCATCATCGGCGACAGTGCCGCTTGCGCTTGCTCGGCGTGCACGCCGCGCCGCAGCCGGCCCAGCACGTCGATCGGCTGTGGCGCAAGCCGCGGCCAGGTGGGATTGAGCGCTGCGTAGCTCGAGTACAACAACCAGGCGTCGGCCGGACTCTCGCCAAGACCGGCAAACTTCGGTGTCAGGACGCCGACGATGGTGAAGTCCCGGCCGCTCAGTTCGAGGGTGCGGCCGATGATGGCGGGATCGCCGGCAAACATCGCCGTCCACAGATGGTGTGCGATCACGGCCACCGGCGCGGCGGGATCGGCGTCAATCGCGGAGAGTCCCCGTCCCAACTGGAGGCGTGGGGCGAGGTCGTCGAAGTAGTTGACCGAGACCAGCGCTGTCGTGGCCGGCCGGGCGTTCAACGTCAGCAGTTGCAGGTCTTGCGCGACGACGCTCTCGAAGACCTCGCGGCGATCGCGAATCGCTTCGTACTCCCGCCACCGAAACCCGGCGCTGCCATCCGTTTCTGTCCGCCAGCTCACACGGTGCAAGGTTTCGGGGCTGTGGATGGCGTAGGGCCTGAGGACGTACGCGTTGAACACGGTAAACGCCACGGTGACAACGGCAATGCCCACCGCGAGCGTGAGCACGGTGGTCAGCAGGAAGGATGGCCGCTGGCGCAGTCCGCGAGCGGCATATCGCAGGTCGAGCAGTGTTTGCTCGAGCCACACCAGGCGGCTCCGCTCGTGAAAGTCCTCGCGAGTGCGCGTCACGTTGCCGAACGCGCGTTGGGCCGCGGCCCTGGCCTCGTCACGCCCGGCGCCCTCGCCAACCAGCCGATCGGTCTCGAGATCGAGATGTGCTTCGATCTCGTTGGAGAAGTCTTCGTCTGGACGGCCACGGCGAAACATGGCGGTCAGCCCTTCTCCGGTTCGCCCAGCACTCGCGCCATGGCGGTGGCGAGGCGCCGCCAGCGGCTCGACTCGACGGCCAGCTGCGCCCGGCCCGCCTTGGTGAGCGTGTAGAAGCGCGCCTTGCGGTTGTTGGCCGAGGTGCCCCACTTCGCGGTGATCCAACCCTGGCTTTCGAGCCGCTGCAGTGCCGGGTAGAGGGCACCGTGCTCGACCAGCAACTCGTCGCCGGACGTCTGCTGAATGGCCCGGGCAATGCCCTGGCCATGCTGCTCGCCGAAGATCAGGGTTCGCAGAATCAGGACGTCGAGCGTGCCCTGAAGCAATGCCAGGCGCTGATCTTGGGTAGACATCTCACCCGAAGCATCGCAGGGCTTGGGTCAGATGTCAACCCAAGTGTCGCGCGCTCAGGTCCTGAGCAACCGCCGCAGGATCTTGCCCGACGGCGACTTCGGAATCGCGTCCGCGAACGCGACGTGCCGCAGGCGCTTGTAGGTGGCGACGTGCCCTTCGACGAACGCCTTCACCTCGTCGGCCGTCAGCGGCTCGCGCACCACCACGACCGCCTTCGGCACCTCGCCGCACTCGTCATCGGGCACACCGAACACGGCGGCGTCGGCAATCTTCGGGTGCTTCAGCAGCAACGCTTCCAGTTCGGCCGGCGCCACCTGGAACGCCTTGACCTTGATCAACTCCTTCAGCCGATCGACGACCTCGAGATACCCGTCGGCATCGACCACGCCGACGTCGCCGGTGTGGAGCCAGCCGTCGGCATCAATGGTCAGGGCCGTCGCCTGGGGATTGTTGAGGTATCCCTTCATCACCTGCGGTCCGCGAATCCACACCTCGCCGGCCTCGCCCAGCCCGAGGTCGGCGCCCGTGATGGGATCGACAATGCGCATCTCGGTAGAGGGCGCGAGCACGCCCACTTTGCCGGCGCGCGCGCCATCGAGCGGCGTGTAGTGCGTGACCGGGCTGAGCTCGGTCATGCCGTAGCCCTGCCGCACCTGGATGGGCAGGCGCGCCTCCACGACGTTGGTGATCTCGCAACCGAGAGGGGCGGCGCCTGAAAACAGCGTATGGAGATGCGACAGCGTGAACCGGTCGATCATCGGATGCTTGGCGAACGCAATCACGACGGGCGGCACCACGTGCGCGATGCCGATTGGATAGTCCTGCAGGATGCGCAGCACGGTTTCCAGGTCGAACCTGGGTAGCGTGACCACGGCCGCGCCACGCATCAGCCCGTGATTCATGATCACCACCATGCCGTAGATGTGAAAGAACGGCAGCACGCCCAACAGCGCGCGAATCTCGGACGCCTCCATCAGGTCAATCTGCAGCAGGTTCGCCACGATGTTGCGATGCGTCAGCATCACCCCCTTCTGCAGTCCCGTCGTCCCGGATGAGTACGGCAGCATGACGATGTCGCGGTCGGGGTCGATGCTGACGGAGGGCGGATCGGCGTCGACCATCGTGGATGCCAGCGACGGCAGTCCGGCGACCTCGTCGATGGTGATCACATCGATGGGCACGCCGAGCGTCGCGATGGCGGCCTGGGCCTTCTCGAGCAGCGCGCTCGTGGTGACGATCATCCGCGCACCGGCATCCTTCAGCTGGTGCGCCACTTCTTCCACGGTGTAGGTGGGATTGATGGTGGTCAGAATGGCGCCCAGGCGCGACACCGCGTGAAAGACCACGGCGTACTCGGGCGAGTTGGGGGACCAGATGGCGACGACATCGCCCTGGCGAATGCCGCCGCGTGACAGCCCCGCGGCAAAGCGGCGGGTCTGCTCCACCAGGTGGGCGTATGTCAGCACGCGACCGGTCGCGCCCTCGATCAGGGCGGGGGCGTCACCGCGCGCGGCCGCGCCGCCCAGGACGAAGTCGTGGAGAGGAACGCGGGGAATGTCGATCGGCGGAAACGGGCTGCGGAATACCATCTGCTCCCTCTTGGCAGCGGCTGCTGCCCGTGCGGGGCGGAGAGTATGTCGCGAGCCCGGTTACGGTCAACCCGGCCTGGTTTGCGACGACGTCGCCGGCTAGTTGGCGACCACGTCGCCGGCTAGTTGGCGACGACGTCGCCGGCTAGTGTCTCGTCTCAGAAGTCATGTTAACGAACACGGCGGATCGCTTTCTTGATGATATCGGCGGGTTCACGGGTCCAGACAAAGGGCGTCGGGTTGGCGTTCCAGTGGTCGATGAACT